>Ga0334887_1000432_pt1 | contig 68489 bp, 64 predicted proteins | sample GraSluR1_MG_10_FD_207217 | JGI IMG/M metagenome (GOLD analysis project Ga0334887, IMG submission 207217) | Sludge microbial communities from methane-producing bioreactor in Wageningen University, Netherlands - Granular Sludge_18_07-R1 | ecosystem: Engineered > Bioreactor > Anaerobic >...
AACCCGTTGGTTCGAACCACGCCGAGAGGAGGTTCTTCGCGTGATCGACGAACTCACCGCCCGCTTCGGGGCCCGAGCCGCCACCGTCGGCGTGATCGGCATGGGGTACGTAGGGCTGCCCCTGGCGCTCGTGTTCTGCGAAGCCGGCTTCACTGCACTCGGCTTCGACATAGACCCGGCCAAGGTCGAGCAATTGGGCCGGGGCGAATCGTACATCAGGCACATCGGACCGGAGCGCGTGGCCGCCTGTACCGCGAGCGGGCGCTTCTCGGCCACCACCGATTTCTCCCGCCTCGCCGAGTGCGACGCCGTCCTCATCTGCGTACCTACACCGCTTGGCGCACACCGGGAACCCGACCTCTCCTTCGTGCGCGACACCGCCCGCGAGGTCGCCCGCACGCTGCGGCCCGGGCAGCTCGTGGTGCTCGAGTCAACCACCTATCCCGGCACCACCGACGAGGAGATCATGCCCCTGCTGGAGGCCACCGGCCTGGAGACGCCGCGCGACTTCCTGCTCGCCTTCTCCCCCGAGCGGGAGGACCCGGGTAATCCCGACTTCGACACCCGCACCATCCCCAAAGTAGTGGGAGGGGTCAACCAGGAGTCCACCACCGCCGCCGCCGCCCTCTACGCACAGGCGCTCGACACGGTGGTGCCCGTATCGCACTCCCGGGTGGCGGAGGCGGGCAAGCTCCTCGAGAACATCTATCGCTCGGTGAACATCGCGCTCGTCAACGAACTCAAGATGACCTTCGACCGCATGGGCATCGACGTGTGGGAGGTCATCGAGGCCGCCAAGACCAAGCCGTTCGGCTTCCAAGCCTTCTACCCGGGTCCGGGCCTCGGCGGCCACTGCATTCCCCTCGACCCCTTCTACCTCTCCTGGAAGGCCAGCGAATACGGCATGTGGACCCGCTTCATCAACCTGGCCGGCGAAGTCAACACCCGCATGCCGGAGTGGGTGGTTCACAAGACGGTGGAGGCATTGAACGCCGCCGGCAAGAGCATCAAGGGCGCACGCGTGCTGGTACTGGGCCTCTCCTACAAAGCCGACATCGACGACGACCGGGAGAGCCCCAGTTACGAGATCATCGAGCTGTTGCGCGAACGGGGGGCCGAGGTGAGCTACTGCGACCCCTACTTCCCAGAGGCGCGGGCCGGTCGCAAGCACGATATCGGTCTGCAGTCGGTACCCCTCACGGCCGAGGAGTTCGCCCGCCACGATGCCGTGCTGCTCGCCACGGCTCATCGGGAATTCGCCGACCCCGCTCTCTACCGCGATACGGCCTTGGTGGTCGATACACGCCATGTGGTGCTGCCCGGATGGGGGCCGGAGGTGGTGCGGGCATGAGCGAACTCGTCTTGGTCACGGGAGGTGCGGGCTTCATCGGCTCGCACCTGGTGGGGGGCCTACTCTCCGCCGGATATCGCGTGCGGGTACTCGACAACTTCTCCACCGGCCACCGCGAGAATCTGGCCCCCGTCCTCGACGAGATCGAGCTTCTCGAGGGCGACGTGTGCGATCCCGCCGCCGTCGAGCGGGCCGTGGCCGGAGTAACCTTCGTCCTTCATCAAGCCGCCCTGCCCTCCGTGCCCCGCTCGATCAAAGACCCGCTGTTGAGTGACCGCACCAATGTGGGGGGAACCGTGGCCGTGCTCGACGCCGCCCGGCGGGCACGCGTGGAGCGAGTGGTGTACGCGTCGTCCTCCTCCGTATACGGCGACAGCCCTACGCTGCCCAAGCACGAGGACATGACTCCTCAACCCAAGTCACCCTACGCCGTGTCCAAGCTGGCGGGGGAGCACTACCTGCGGGTCTTCTACGACACGTACGGCTTGGAGACCGTGGCACTCCGCTACTTCAACGTCTTCGGGCCGCGGCAGGATCCGACCTCCCAGTACTCGGGAGTCATCGCCCGCTTCTGCATGGCGGCCCTCGCCGGGCAACCGTGCACGATCTTCGGCGACGGCGCCCATACCCGCGACTTCACCTATGTGACCAACGTGGTGCAGGCCAACCTGGCCGCCCTCACCGCCCCGGCCGCTCAGGCCGCCGGTAGGGTGATGAACGTGGCCTGCGGGGATCAGATAACTCTGCTCGAGCTGGTCGCGACGCTCGGCGATCTGGTAGGGCGCGAGCTGCCCGTGGAGTTCGCGGCGGCCCGTCCGGGCGACATCCTTCACTCCCGCGCCGACATCGAGAGGGCACGCCGCGTCCTCGGCTACGAAACGGCGGTGACGTTCCGCGAAGGCCTGGACCGGACTCTGGCGTGGTATGAGGCACGCCCGGCCTAGTCCGTCGCCCTCACGTTGATCCACCAGATGACCCGTACGCGTCCGTCGGCCTTGACCCCGCGCACGATCACGCCGCCCTCACCCGCTCTTGCCACCTCGAAGCTCTTCGAAGTCCTGTCCACGTAGGTACTTCTATGGACGGTAGGCGGACCGGCGCTGCTCAAGACCGTGCTGTCGGTATTCTCCCACTGCACGTTCACCAGCTCCAGGCTGGACGGGATATCCAGGACTATCCTGATGCGATCCCCCACCCGGACATCCTTGAACGCTCCGGCGTCGGATGAGCCCCACTCCCAGTCTGTGGGCGGACGCGTCATCCTCGGCTCCATCGCGGGCCCAATGGTATCGCGCGTCCTGTCGAGGGTTCCCGGACTGCGACCGGAACTCCCCGAGTCCGCAGGGCCGGAGCCGCCCTCGCTGGAGTCGCCCTCGCTGGAGTCGGCGCTGCCCGAGTCGTCCTCCGCAGAGCCATCGCTTGTGCGTGCGCCGCCGGTGTCGGCCTCACCACCGCTCGCTTCGGCGGCATCGGTGGTCGCGTCGGCCGCGGTGGCCTCACCTGCCGGGTCCACCATGACCTCCACATCGAAGGTGTGGTCCACGCGCCGATCCGGTCCCACGTAGTCGAGGGCGAGGAGGGTGCTGCCCGCCCGCTCGGCACGATAGACGGCGAGGTATTCACCGCCCGCGCCGGAAAGATCGGAGTCGGCGGTGAAGGTGAGGTCGCCCTGTTGGCTGAGGATGAGGATGTCGAGAGGTTGAGCCTGCCAGAGGTAGCCGGTGCTTGGGTTGCCACGCAGACGCACCACCAGAAAGTAACCCTCGGTGAGGCGCACAGCAGTGCCGTCGGCGGTCTCGTCGATGATGACAGTGTGGGAGGGCCAGGTGGTCGTGGTGGTGAGAGCTTGAGTGGTGGTGGTCGAGCCTCCACAGCCGGTGGGAACGAGAAGCCCCACAGCCAAGAGTGCGAAGACACCCACAGGGAGGAATAGCTTCATCGTGCCACGCATGACGGGCCTCCTTTCTCCAGAAAGGAGCGCGGATCGTCCCTCGATCCCCGGTCTACCTCCACTATAGCGCGGCCAACCTCAGAGGCAAGCCAAAACTCTACCTATGTGTAGCCTCTGCTGCGGCCACCGGTTCGAAGAGTCGCTTCCCGCACCAAGTGTGATGGCCTGCACCGCCGATTCGTTGCACGAAGGCTCCGCATGCTACCGTAGAGGCAGAGTGTCAGTTCCAGTGAGCGAAATCGAAACCCGAATCGCCGGGACGCAGGCTGCGCTTGTAGAGCGCCACATCGACTGCGCCATCATCGTGCAGTCGGCGGACCTCTTCTACCTCACCGGTACGGCACAGCAGAGCCACCTCCTCGTGCCGGCGGTCGGTGAGCCCTTGCTGCTGGTTCGCCGCGACCCCGTCCGTGCGCGGGCAGAATCGCCGCTGGAGCGGGTGGAGAGCTTCACGAGCTTCCGCACCTTGCCGGACTCCTTGGCGCGCCTCGGCGTCTCTGCGGAGGCGAGGCTCGGCTTGGAGCTCGACATACTCCCCGTGCTCAGTTTCCGCCGTTACGAGAAGCTGTTCCCTCAGGCCGAGCTGGTGGACTGCGGCGGGGTTCTGCGCCAACTGCGCGCCGTGAAGAGCCCCTGGGAGCTCGAGAGGCTGCGGGAGGCGGGTGGGCAGGCGGCCGCCGCCTCCGCCCTCACCCCCGGCATGACCGAAGGGGAGCTGGCCTCCGTCGTCGCCTCCACCCTCTGGCGCGAGGGCCATTCCGGCCTCCTCCGCATGCGCGGCCTGAATCAGGAGATGCCTCTCGTGCACGTCCTTTCCGGCCCCGACGCCGGTGCCGCCACCGGTGCCGACTCTCCCTTCGGAGGCGAAGGCCGCACGGCCGCATATCCCCAGGGAGCAAGTGACCGCCCCATCGGCCGGGGAGAGGCAGTCGTCATAGACCTGGGCGCCTCAGTGGAGGGCTACATCGTCGACCAGACCCGCACCCTCTGTATCGGGCCGCTGCCCGGCGCCCTCCGCTCCGCCTACGAGACCTGCCGGAGCATCCACCACGAGACAGCCGCTGCTGCGCGTCCCGGTGTACCCTGCACCGAGGTCTACGACCTGGCCGTGCGGCGGGCCGCGGAGGCCGGCTATGAGAACACCTTCATGGGCACGTCTCCCCTGCAGGTGAGCTTCGTGGGGCACGGCATCGGGCTGGAAGTGAATGAGCTCCCCATACTCGGGCGAGGCTTCGAGGCACCGCTCGTCGCCGGCAATGTGGTCGCGGTGGAGCCCAAGATCCGCCTCCCGGGAGAGGGCGCCGTGGGCATCGAGGACACCTTCGTGGTCACGCCTGACGGCTTGGCGGCGCTCAGCACGGGCGACGAAGACGTGTGGGAGGTCTAGCGCGCAAGGCCGGCGGGTACGCGCCTCAGGCCGCTCCCTCCCTGGGCACACGCACCTCGATCCATAGGCCTCCCTCGGTCGTCACCCGTGCCGAGCGCTCGAGACCGGACTCCCTCACCAGCCTCTCTGCCTCCCCGGGGCTGAGGTGCCGCTTTCCTACGGCCTCGTTCAGCACCTTGGAACGTGCAGCTATGGGCGCGATGACTCTCTGCGGCGTCTCAGGGCCGTAGCCTCCCCCCACCCAGCCGAACCCGCCGGGCTTGAGCACCCGCGCCACCTCCCGCAAGAGAGCCGGGGTGAGAAAGAAGAAGGCACCTCTCACCGCCACCAGGTCGAAAGCACCGTCCTTGGCGGGGAGGGGCTCGAGGGCCGCCCGAAGCGTGGTGAGCCGCGACACGGTTCCGGCCCCGACCGCCTGCTCTCGCGCCCACTCGAGTACCACGTCCGACTCGTCTATCACGGTGGCTGCCAGGTCTTGGCGCGAACGTAGGACACCGACGGCCAAGCCGCCTGCGAACGGCCCCAGATCGAGGAACCTCCCGCCCCTCACAGCGGAGACCTCCAGCAGGTACTCCACCATGTACGGGTAGACGGGAAGCCATAGGGTATTGATCTCTTGGATGATCTTCTCGTCACGAATCACGACATACGCCTCTCACATCGTCACGCCTCACACCCTCTTCTCCAGGCTCGGCTCGGCGCCCTCCGTCCCCTTGCCCTCGCGGAGAGCCAGAGCGGCGAACACGACAAAGCCGGCCAGGCACACCAACGCACCTCCCACCCAGATGGCCCGAGGGGCGATAGCGTCGTTCAAGATTCCTCCGAACACCGGCCCGATGCCCGCCGCTATCCCCCACGACAGGCCGTAGATGCTCATGTAGCGGCCGCGCATGTCCGGCGGGGCGAGGTTGGCCACGAGTGCGGAGGTGGTGGGCACGAGCAGCAACTCCCCCACCGTGAGTACCACCATGCTGGCCAAGAAGGTCAGGAAGCTGCTCCCCAGGGCCACGCTCCCCACCCCTACGACGTAGAGCAGAGTCCCGAGCGCCATCACTCTGTAGGGCCGGAAGCGCCGCGACACCGCCGTCACCATGACCTGGAAGACAACCACCATGGCCGCATTGGTGGCCATGATGAAGCCGAACCGGCTCTCGGGGAGGCCGAACTGGGTCTTGGCGTAGACGGCCAGGAGCACGAACATGAGTGAGGCCCCGATGGTGACGATGATGAAGCCGCCGCACACGGCCACGAACACACGGTCGCGCGCCACGCGCAGATAGCCGCCGAACCGCTCACGCGCAACCGGGCCGAGCTCCGGAGTGCGGGGAATGGTCTCCTTGACGAAGAGGAAGGTGAAGAGGCTGTAGGCGAGCAGACCGGCGGCGGCGCAGTAGAAGATGATGCTGTAGGACTGGGTGGCCAGGAAACCCCCGATGCTCGGGCCGATGGCCACGCCCGCGTTGTTACCCATGCGCAGCACGGCGAAGGCGCTCACCCGCCTCTCCTCGGGAATGAGGTCGGCCACCATGGCGTCCACACCCACGCGGTAGACGGGGGTCACGAAGCCGCCGAGCGCCATGAGTAGGGCGAACATCCACACCGAATCGGCGAAGCTGAAGAGGAGGTAGGCGGTACCGTGGAGGGCCATACCCACGATCATGATGCCCCTCCTCCCCACCCGGTCGGCCAGCGAGCCGGCGAGAAACGTGCCCGCGAGCAGGAAGGCGGAGTTGATGGTGAGCAGGCTGGCCACGGCGGTCAACGGCAACTGCAGGCGCCGGCTCGCGTAGATCATCATGAAGGGCCAGATCATGCTGAGACCGATGGTGCTCACGAAGTTGCCGCTGAACAGCATCCAGAACTGCGCGGGGTAGCGGCCGCGCAGGCCGCCCGGTCGGCGCAGGTGGCGCAGGCCACCCAGACGCACACCACCCAGACGATGAAGGCGCTTCAGCAGGACCACCTCTCCCAGTCGGTGACCTCGACTACAAAGCCGAGAGCCAGGTTAGCACCCGGCCACCAGGCACAGCGCAGGTCATCACCGGACGCGCGTGCGCCACCTCACCGCGGCCACCCGCACCGGCGCCCACCTAGTGGGTTGCGGCATTCCGGTGCTCGGCACGCAGCACGCGATTCACGTGCGGGCAGGCGTCCCACCCACCGGTATCGGTGTGCATGCAGCGCCTGGACGGCCTCCCACACGCAGCCGTTCATACGCACGAACCAGCCTCCCGCGCCGAGAGGGATCCACAAGAGGTCGATGCCGTATGGAGTCGATTCCGTCATAGTCTGTGCCCCGTGCGTCGAGCCGCGTGGAGCATACCACCACCTCGACACGTCACGCCCTCCGCCTTCAACGCGGCAGATGGAGTACGTGCACTGCTTCAGGCGTGCATCATCACACTCCCCCGGCATCACAGCATCAAGTAGCATGATTATGCTACACTCACCGTAACCCTTCGCTTAGGAGGCATCGAGATGGCCCAGTCAGTCAAGTTACGCAAGGCGGGAGGCTCGATAGCCGCCACGCTACCCAAAGCCATGGCCGACAGGTTGAAGCTCGTCGCCGGCGACACCGTGATTGTAGTAGAGACGGACCGCGGGATTCTGCTCACCCCCTACGATCCTGAGACCGAAGAGGCGCTCTCGATCGCCGCCGAGGTGGGGCGCACCTACCGCAACGCATTGCGCGAGTTGGCGAAGTAGTCCGCGATGACCCAGCGAGAGATCCGGTGGGTGTCGCGTCTCGTTATCGATGCCGTGCAGGCCGAAATGCTGCTCATTCATGGCGGCATGCCGGGATTGCGTGATGAGAATGCACTCGAGTCGGCGCTCGTTCGGCCCCGGCAGCGCTTGGCCTACGAAGTTGACGCGGATCTCGCCGCACCGGCAGCGGCGTACGGATACGGCCTGGCACGCAACCACCCCTACCACGACGGAAACAAACGTGTCGCGTTCGTCGTGATGGCGGTGTTCCTGGGACTGAATGGACTCGAATTCACCGCGAGCGAGGCCGACGTGGTAACAACGATGGTGGCGCTGGCCTCCGGAGAGTTCGAAGAGGAGGCACTCGCCGCGTGGATCAGGTCGCAGACGATGAAGCGAAACCGGGGCTGAGTGTGTGTGGCGTGAACCGCGAGCCACGCGAATCAGGCGCGGTTCAGTCGGACGCCAAGGCGGGCCGAGAGAAGTGCGTGGCCCGGCCCGCATCTCGACCCTCACCTCGGCCCTCAGCCCACCGCTCTCCTTATGAGCGTGGCAATCCTCTTCTCTACGGCGTGTGTCAGCTCCTTGATCGCAAAAGCGGTCGGCCACATGTCGCCTTCATCCAGTTTCGCAACGTCATTGAATCCCAACGTGGCGTACCTCGAGCCGAACTTGCCCGCGCCCTGGAAGAAGCAGACCACCTTGCCACCGAGTGCATATGCGGGCATCCCGTACCATGTCTTCGGTGACAGGGCGGGCGCGTTGGCCCTGACGATCTCGTGGAGACTCAAGGCCATCTGTCGATCCGGCTCGGGCATCTCGGCGATCTTCGCGAGCACGTCGCTCTCGCCGTCCTTCTTGGAACGGGCGCTCCGGCGCGCCTCCGCGTTCACCTCTTGGGCACGCTCCTTCATGGCGGCTCGTTCTTGGGCCGAGAATCCCCCGGGCTTCGAGGTTTCCTTCTCCTGGCTCATGCGAAGCTCCTCCCCATGGGTCCCGGTAGATCCGATGCAGAGTGCCGATCAAAGAACCCGGTGACGGCCCTGACGTTACTCCGACGCGGCCGGAGTGGCAAGCGTCCCGGGCCACGATGCGCACCGCCCCACCCGTTACCCGTGTGCCGCCTCCGGCCCATCCGCACCCTCCGCGAGGGGAAACGGTCTGTCGGGGTCGATCTGGGTGAAGATGATGTCGGCCCAGAACTTCTCGTAGAATCCGGTGAGTTCCGCGAAGATGGCCGCTCTTATCTCGTCGAGTAGCGTGATGCGGGTCTCATCCGCTTCGAGACCCGTGTAGATGAACAGATACTGGGTCCTTCCACTCTTCAGCCCCCACACACGCACATCGGTCAGCCCGTACTTCTCGATGACGGGGCGGATGCGGCTCTTGACCTCGTCTTCGCATCTGTTCTCTGGGGAGACCAGCAACAGGCGCCTGAACTCCACGACGAGCACCTTGATGGGCACGGGCAGGGAGAGGATGACGAGCACCACGACCATGACCGGGTCGATGTAGGGAAGTATCTGGTCGTGCCCCATGCGAACGAGCACGACCGCGATGATCAAGGACACCGCGATGCCCAGCGTGAGCAGGCCGTCGACGGACCAGTTCTTGACCTCCAGGGCAAGGATCTCCGAACTGGTCCTCTTCTTACATGTCATGAGGAAGTAGATCTCCACAGCGTAGATCACGATACAGATGAAGATGTAGATTATGGTGAGGTCCAGGGCGATGATCCTCCCACCGGTGGTGAGCTCCTGGATATTGGTGACAAGAAACACCACCAGAAGAGTGAGCATGATGAGGCTCTTGATGATATTGAGGAACGGCTCGAAGGCCATGTAACCGAAGGGGCGGGTGCTCGTCTCGGGTGACTTGACCAGGTCTATCACCTTGAGAGAAATGAAGGCCATGATCAAGGTGACGATGGTATAGACGCCGTCGAGCATGATGGCCTGTGACTTTGCCAGGAGAGCCATGATGACGGCGCTCACGGAGAGCGCGATGCTCCCCGCCATGGATACCTTGAGCCCCCGTTTTTCGTAGTCTCTTGCGCTCTCCACGGCACCTCCCACTCCTGATGTGCTAGCAGCGCCTGCGTCGCAGGCGGCGTACGTCGCGGGCGCCCCAGTGAGTGTGGGGGCACCCCCTCCTCGAACAAGACCCCGTAGACGCCACCGTGAACACCACCGTGAGCGCCACGCGTGTGGCGGCCCCACACCAAGACGTCACGGCAACCCCGGTGCCACAGCCCCGGTTCGCGGTGTCGAGTGGAGCTCACGTGCCTCGTGGACTGAGCCCGCCTTCTTCATTCACCACGTAGGCGTCGCCACAGCGCCCGCAGAAGGTCTCGCCGGCCACTTCAGCGTCTGCCGCAAGCGGCAGCACCTCTCCGCAGCGGCACATCCACCCGGCCGGGCGCGCCGGCACCCCCAGCATCAGCCGGTAGGCGGGCACGTCCGCCGTCACCACCGCACCGGCGCCTACCAACGCATACTCCCCGATGGTGCAGCCGCACACCACGGTGCAATTGGCCCCCAGCGAGGCTCCCCGCCGCACCAGCGTGGTCTCGAAGCCCTCGTGCCGATCGACTCCCGCCCGCGGCGTCGAGACATTGGTGAACACCGCCGAGGGCCCGCAGAACACCCGCTCCTCCAGGATGACCCCCGCAAACAACGACACGTTGTTCTGGATACGGCAGCCGTCCCCCACGACCACCCCCGGCGCCACGAAGCAGTTCTGGCCGAGCACCACCCCCGCCCCTATGCGGGCACCCGCCATCACGTGACAGAAGTGCCACACCTTGCTGCCGGCCGCGATCTCAGCCCCCTCATCGACCACGGCGGTGGGATGGATGAAGGCGTCCTTGTGTATGCTTGGTTCAGTCATGCCTGGGCGCTCCAAGACGTGTGCGCATTCCTAACCCCGAGATGGGCGGGCCTACCTCGACTTCAGCACTCTCCGTGAATATCCTCTTCTTCACCTTACCCACACGCTCGCGCACAAGCCTATCCTCTCTCGCCTGCACGGCCAACTTGACCTCGTAGCATCTCAGCTCGGGTTGTTCTCCGCCTCCCGCACGCTCAATCCGTTCTGATCTCCCGTGCCCACTCCTGGTTGGACCGGTACCACTCCACCGTGCGGGCCACCCCTTCCTCAAGTGATACCTCGGGCCGCCAGCCGAGCAGCTCCCCCGCCTTCTCGATAGAGGCCCAGGTGGCCGCCACGTCGGCGGGGTGGGCGGGTCCGTACTCCAGCCGTGCTTCTCGCCCAGTGGCTGCCTCCACCAATTGAATCAGCCTCTTGAGCTCCGCCGGCTGATCTCCGCCCAGGTTGATCACCTCGTACCCCAGCGGGCGCAAGCCGGCAATGGTGCCCCGGGCGATGTCGTCCACGTAGGTGAAGTCGCGGGACTGGCCCCCATCGCCGAACACCTGCACCGGCCGCCCCTCGCTCACCCACTGTACGAAGCGAAAAACGCTCATATCGGGACGACCGGCCGGACCATAGACCGTGAAGTAGCGAAAGACCGTCACATCGAGGCCGTGCAGGAAGTGGTAGGTGTGGCAGAGGGTCTCGGCGCCCTTCTTGGAAGCGGCATAGGGGGAGAGCGGGCGGTTGGTATCGGCGTCCTCCGCGTAGGGCAGCGGATTGTGGGAGCCGTACAGGCTGGAGGTGGAGGCTAGGACGAACTTCGCCGGACCGTCCCGACGGCAGAGCTCGAGCAGGTTGAGCGTGCCGGTGATGTTGGTGTCGACGTAGACCCAAGGATTCTCCACGCTCTGGCGCACTCCCGCCCGGGCAGCCAGGTTGATCACCGCTTCGAAGGGACCACACTTCGCCCATGCCTCCTCCAGCGCCACCAGCTCGGCGATATCCACGGCCTGGAAATGGAAGCCGGCGCACGCGCCGCCCTCAGGGGCGCCGGTACGAGTCACAGACCACTCCCGCAGCTCCTGCAGGCGATGGTCTTTCATGCGGGGGTCGTATGCGTTGTTCAGGTTGTCGAATCCCACCACTGTGTGGCCGTCTTCGAGCAGTCTCCGCGCCACCACCGAACCGATGAAACCGGCCGCACCGGTCACGAGTACACTCATCGAATTCCTTCCCTCTCCGCGCGCAGATAGCGGTCACGCGGCATGCTGCCCCATTCTCTCCACCAACAATCCCAAGCCGCCAGCACCTCTCATGTGACAACCCACCATGTCGAATACCTGCGTCTTCCTCTGCACTCCCACGCTCACCCAACACGCTTGGTGGTTCCCATCGCCGGCGGGCAACACACCGGCAAACGTTAGCAGCGCAGCTGCCATTCACGAAGACCCCTTCTCATCTGCTCAAGTCGCAGACACTGCGACCCTTCCACCACCTGTGCGTGCTTCATAGCAGGGACGCTTACGCGTCACCGCGATTCTGTGCGTGCGCGCCGAATTCGGTCGGCCCTTCCGGCGGCGTCACCGGCGTGGTGCGGATACGATGCGTGAGCTCGATGGAAGGGCGCGCATCGGCGATACCGAAGCCCTCACCCGCCAGGGTGGACCGGTATACCTCGGTGTGGAGATCGGTGAAGCCGTCGCTGAACTCCACCTCGGCGCCGTCGAGCGTGAGCGAGCGGTAGGTGGTCTTGCCCGTGGCCGCAGCCTGCGCGGGAAGATCGGTCCGGTCGACCGAGAGCAGCCAGCGCACGTCCGCACGTTCGAGCTCCAGAGAGCCTCCCATGCGCCGCGGCTCAGACAGATGCACGCGCGCCTCCCGGCAGGGCCCGAAGAGCCACAACAGCAGGTCGAAGAAGTGGATGCCGATGTTCACGGCCACCCCGCCCGAGCGCTGCTCCTGGCCCTTCCAGGACACGTCGTACCAGGCGCCTCGGCTGGTGATGTAGGTGAGGTCGACCTGATGGCGACGTACCGGGCCGCCCGCCGCCGGCGCCGGCCCAGCCGCCGGCGCGCCCGGAGCCGCACGCACCTCGGCGTCCAGTCGCTTCTTGAGCGCCACGAGCGACGGATGCAGCCGCAACTGCAACACCGTGTAGATACGGCGGCCGGTCTCCTGCTCGAGTTCCTGCAGTTGGTCGAGGTTCCAGGGGTTGATGACAAGGGGCTTCTCGCAGATGGCATCGGCGCCGTTGCGCAGCGCGAGGCGGATGTGGGCGTCGTGCAGGTAGTTGGGGGTGCAGACGCTCACGTAGTCGACCGGCGTGCCGTTCAACCCCCGATGCTGTTTGTAGAGGAAACGGTCGAAGCGCTCGATCTCGGGGAAGTAGCGGACATCGAAGCCCAGGGCGTCGAGCCGGCCCACGGCGTCATGCGGGTCGGCGGCCGCGACCAGCCGCCCTCCCACGTCGCGGATAGCCTGCAGGTGCCGGGGTGCGATGTATCCGGCCACACCGATGACAGCGAAGTTCACCGCCCGTCCTCCCTTTGCTCCATGACGTACACTCGATGGGTCGACCACGCCTCCCCCGTCAGCGGCAGTCCACAATCAGAAAGCACGTCCCCTTTATACACTATGAGGAGCGTTCAGCGGCCCGGCACCACGCCTGTCTCGAAGAAAGTCCCCGCGTGCCACCCACCCCGGCCACAAGTACGCACATTGTGTGTACAATGATGAGCAGGAGGTGTATTTCATGCCTACGCCACCCACATCCGACAAGAAGACAACCCGGCTGAGCATCCGGGTGTCTCGCCGTGAGAAGGAGACCATCGAGAGGGCATCCAACCGCCTGCGCCTGAGTACGAGCGCCTTTGTGGTGCGCGAAGCCGTGTCGTCGGCCGAGCGGTTGCTCGCGGACACCACCCGCTTCGAGCTTCCACCGGACCAGTGGAAGGCATTCACCGAGCGACTGGATGCGGAGCCGCGCGAGCTTCCGGCAATTCAGCGACTGCTTCAGGAGCCCAGTCCCTTCGATGGATGACTCCCCGGCAGCAGACCCCATCCAGAGACCCACACTGCTCACAGCCGTCCACCGCGTCGACTCGTTCGACTGTGAGGTCTCCTCTCTGAACAGCTTCCTTCGACACTACGCCCTCCAGGATCAGAAAGGCGGCAAGGCCCGCACCTATGTCGCCACACGTGACGACACAGTGGTCACATACTACAGTCTCGCTCCAGGGAGCGTCGCTCCGGCGGAGGTCCCCGGCCGCGTGGCCAAGGGCCAAGGGCAGCAGCACATTCCAGTCATCCTCCTGGCTCGACTGGCGGTGGACCACACCGAGCAGGGAAAAGGACTGGGGAGCCATATGCTCCTCGATGCACTGCGCCGGGCTGTGGAGGGCGCCGAGGTGATCGGCGGACGAGCGGTGTTGGTTCATGCGGTCGACGAGCGGGCTGGTGCATTCTACCGCGCGTACGATTTCGAGCCGTCTCCCATCGACGACCTACACCTGCTCCTGCTGATGAAGGACATCCGCAGGACGCTGGGGCTCTAACATCCGTAGAACTCGGCGATGACCCCCACCACCCGCTCCGCCTGCGCGTCTTTGAGTTCCGGGTAGATGGGCAGAGCGAGCGTCTGCCGGGCGGCGAGCTCGGCCTCGGGGAAGTCGCCCCGCCGGTAGCCCAGACTCGCGAAGCACTCCTGCTCGTGCAGGGGCACGGGGTAGTAGACCTCGCAGCCCACCTGGTGTTCCCGCAGGTGAGCCAGGAGCCCGTCGCGGTCGCGCACCCGCAGCACGAACTGGTTGTAGATGTGGCGTCGTTCCGGAGCTTCATGGGGCAGCACCACCGGCGCCTCCTTGAGAGCCGGACTTCCCACACCGCCCCCGCCACCTTCCGGGCGCGCCGCCAGCCCCGCCTCCACGAACAGCCGCCGGTAGCGGGCGGCGTTGGCCTGCCGAGAGGCCGTCCACGAGTCGAGATGCGGCAGCTTCACCAAGAGCACGGCCGCCTGCAGGGCATCGAGCCGGAAGTTGGCCCCTACCAAGGCATGGTGATACTTGGGCCGGGCCCCGTGGTTGCGGAGGACGTCGAGGGTAGCCGCGAGCGCCTCGCCTTCCGTGGTCACCGCCCCGCCGTCTCCCAGGCAGCCCAAGTTCTTGGAGGGGAAGAAGCTGAAGCAGCCGATATCCCCCAGCGTGCCCGCACGTTGTCCGTGTACTTCGGCGCCGATGGCCTGGGCGGCATCCTCCACCACCCACAGCCCCCGCTCCCGGGCCGTCTGGAGCACCGGCTCCATCTCCACCATCTGGCCGAAGAGGTGCACGGGGATGATGCCCCGCGTGCGGGAGCCGAGCGCCGTCTCCAGCAGACGGGTGTCGAGGTTGAAGGTGTCCGGATCGATATCCACAAACACCGGCACCGCCCCCAAGCGGGCCACGGCCCCGACGGTGGCGAAGAAGGTGTAGGGGGTGGTGACAATCTCGTCCCCGGGCTGAACCCCAAGCGCCATGAGCGCGGCCAGGAGGGCATCGGTGCCCGAGGAGACGCCGTAGGCGAAACGGCTGTGGCAGTAGGCGGCGAGCGCGCGTTCGAACTCCTCTACCTTGGGCCCCATGATGAAGCGCTGAGATCCGAGCACCTCCTCGAAAGCAGCCCGCAGGTCGTCAGCGAGGGGGCCAAGGTGGGCCGCCAGGTCGAGGAGGGGGATGAAGGCGGCAGACGGGGTGGTTCCCGACCGTGTTTCCGGGTCCATGATCACTCCAAACACCTCCTGAATTGGATGGCACGGGCACCGGACGCATGCCCGAACACTTCCCTAACGCAGAAGCTCCCAGAAGCACACGGTGTACAACTGCAGACCGAGGGCGCCTGATGTATGCTTCGTAGACAAGTCGAATCACCAGAGACAGGACGTGACCTGATTTGCCCAAGCTGGTATTCCGAGCGCACGCTGTGCAGCGGATGTTCGAACGTCGGATAACAGTCAACATGGTACGCGAAGCGTTAGCCGACGGCGACACTCTTGCAGAATACCCTGAGGATAGCCCCTATCCAAGCCGTTTGGTGCTGGGCTGGGCCGATGAGCGCCCGCTGCATATCGTGGTCGCAGACAACACCTCCGAAAAAGAGACCATCGTAATCACTGTGTACGAGCCGGATCCCACCCGTTGGAGTGAGGGTTTCAGGAGGAGAACGTGATGAACTGTCCCATTTGCCGCAAGGGGGAGACCCATCCCGGCACTGTCACCGTTACGCTCGAGAGAGAGAGTCTCACATTCGTCGTCAAGCACGTCCCTGCCGCAGTGTGCGACAACTGTGGCGAGGAGTATCTCGACGAATCGACTGTGTCACAGGTTCTGCGAATGGCCGAAGAAGCCGTTGCTTCCGGAGTTGAGGTGGACATTCGCGCCTACAGAGCGGCCTGAGTAGCCTGCGGAGATCACCTGAACGGCAGAGGCAGACGTAAGAAACCTATGATGCCCTCAGACACCGTGCCGTCTGCTTCGAATTCGCAGCCCCCTCCACCGCAGCACCGCCACCCTCAGGCTTCGCCTCTGCCCTACCCCGTGGCCTCCGCCACCACTTCCTGCACCACGTCGGCCATCGCCTCCATGTGTTCCGCTGTCAGCGTAGGGTGCACTGGGAACATGAGTGACGTCTCCCCCAGTTCCCGTGCCACGGGCAATCGCTCGGGCGGCACGAAGCCCGTCTTCACGAACGCCTTCTCCCGATAGATCTCGGGGCATACGCCCACCCCCACCGGAACCCCACGCCGCTCGATCTCCACCAGCAGGCGGTCCCGGAACCAGCCCGCACGCAGACGCTCCGGCCGCACGAAGACGTAGTACTTGTAGTAGGGGTGGTGGATGTGCGCGGGAGGCTCGGTCACACGAAGGGCGTGCAGGCGGGAGAAGCGTTGGGCAAGGATGGACGCGTTTCGGCGCCGGGCAGCCACCCACTCCGGGAGCATGCGGAGCTGCACCCGGCCGAGCGCAGCCTGCATCTCGGTCATGCGAAGGTTGGTGCCGAAGGACTCGATGAACCAGCGGAAACCCGGAGGATGCTCACAGTGGAAGACGGCGTCGTAGCTCCGGCCGTGATCCTTGAACGACCAGCCACGCTCCCAGATCTCGGAGTCGTTCGTGGTGAGCATGCCCCCTTCGCCACCGGTGGTCATGATCTTGTCTTGGCAGAATGACCAGGCGGCGCAGTGCCCGATAGAGCCCGCAGGCCGGTCACGATAACGGGCACCGTGAGCTTGGGCGCAGTCCTCGATCACCGTGAAATTGCGGGCGCGGGCTAGGTCCATGATCTCGTCCATCTCGCACAGCCACCCGGCCAGGTGCACCACAATCACCGCCCGGGTGCGCGGCGTGACCACCGCTTCGATGGTCTCCGCCGTCAGGTTCTGGCTATCAGGGTCGACATCGGCAAACACAGGCCGTGCCCCCACCAGCACCACCGAGCTCGCAGAGGCCACGAAGGAATGCGGCGTCACCACCACTTCGTCGCCCGGCCCAACTCCGCATGCCTTAAGGGCCGCGTCAAGGGCCACCGACCCATTCATGAGCGCCACCCCGTGGGCGCAGCCCACGGCGGCGGCGAACTCGTTCTCAAAGAGGCGGCCTTCTTCCCCGGTCCAGTAGTTGACGCGGCCGGAGGAGAGAACGGAGGCCACTGCGGCCATCTCTTCCTCGGTGGGGGAGGGCCAAGGCGGCCAGGAAGGGGTAGATGGGAACGACAGCCGGTGTGCCTTCTCGGGTTTCAACGCGGCAGATCCCGCACAACACCGTCTTGGAGCAGCCGCCCCGGATTGCCGGCCACAAGTGCTTGAGCGGGGACGTCACGCAACACCATTGTCCCGGCACCCACAGTGGCCCACTCACCGATTCTTACACCCGGAGCCACAGTCGAACCGGCCCCGATCAAGGCTCCCTCGCCGACATGGACACCCCCAGTCAGCACAACCCCGGGGCACACATGCGCGTAATCACCGATAAAGCAGTCGTGATCAACTATCGCACCTGTATTCAGAATGGAGTGAGCACCAACGGTCACGTCGGGTTGAAGAGTAACTGAAGCAAACACCACGGTGCCCACTCCGACGCTCACCGACTCGTGAATACACGCTGTCGGATGGACTACACAGACCCACGTACGATCCCCAAGTCTCCGGACAATGCTGTGCCTCATCTGGTTGTCGCCAATCGCGATCACGACCGCACCGAAGATTCCCCGTGCAACGAGTTCGAGCGTACCTCTCACCTCAACGCCAAGTACATGGGTTCCAGCTTTGGAGGGTTCATCATCGTACAGGGCGAGATCAAGAAGACCACAAGCCTGGAGAGTACTGATGACGACTTTGGCGTGGCCTCCTGCCCCGAGCACCGCGATTCTTCTCCTGCCCCCGGAAGTACCTCCAGAACTCATGAGCGTTCACTCCAGGTGGAGACCAGACCTCCTGTGAACTCCGGCATGGTCGCATGCCCCCGCGCCGACACCCCTCGCCCCCCGATCACCTGAGCCACCGTCATCCACAGTATCTTCATATCCAGCCACAATGATTGGTTGTCAACGTACCAGAGATCCAGCTCGAATTTCTCCTCCCACGTGAGGGCGTTCCGGCCGTTCACCTGAGCCCATCCGGTGATACCGGGCCGCACCTCATGCCGCCGCATCTGCTCACGAGTGTAGCGGTCCAGGTACTTCATGAGCAACGGCCGCGGCCCCACCAGGCTCATGTCACCCCGGACTACATTGATCACCTCAGGAAGCTCGTCCAGGCTGGTGCGGCGAAGCAGACGACCGAGAGGAGTGAGGCGCTCCTCATCGGGGAGCGCGCGCGCCTGCTCTTCTGCCGCATCTGTCATGGTGCGGAACTTGAGGAGCGTGAAAGGCCGCCCGTGCAGCCCGGGGCGACACTGTCGAAAAAGGATTGGCGAGCCCATCCTGAGGCGGACGGCCACAGCAGTCAATAGGAGAACCGGCGTGATGACCAACAGGCCCGGAACCGAAAGCGCCAGGTCGAAGACTCGCTTGACTCTGCTGTCATTGCCGACCCTCAAACCCATGGTGCGTGATGCCCTCAGTTCCTCCCGTGCGGGCCCGAGTGAAGCCGTGAGTATTCTACAGTAGGGCCTGGTGCAGGGCGGCATTCCAAACCACATTACTCCCATTGACTCGTCAAGGCTGCAATCGACGCTCGTGGGCCCTCTCTTCGAGTTCCTGCAGTTCCAACGAAAACGCCTCTTCAAGGGGGCCAAACCTGCCTCGGCCGAGAAGCCATCGGATCTTCGCCTCTGTGTGATGCCGGTTCCGGAAGTGACCTCGAACAGCCCGGTGCAGGCTATCGTATTCTTCCGGTGAAAGCGATTCTGTCAGCCCTTCCAGACCGCCACAGTCCTGGAGCTCGTATGGATGGAGGTACACCACCGCTCTTCGGCCTCTTCTCTCAAGCGCCGACAGAGAGTAGCGCGTGTAGATCAGCGGGAAATGGCGGAGATACCCACCGCCGAGCGCAGGCAGACGCATGGGACCGATGGTTACGACGCTGAAAGGTATTTCCAGTACGGGCCCATGATGCGGTGTTGATACCACGTAAGGCCCGACTGGTGCCCCAGGGAGCCCATACCGTGAGCCTCGAAAAGGAAAGACACTGCTGGAGTAAGCGAACCCTAGTTCCGCGAGCACTTCGTACGCCCACCACGTCGAGTGTGAGATGCTCATGGCCACAGCTCGATAACCGCGCACGGGATTGCCGGATAGGTCTTCGAGAAGAGACTTCGCTCTCGCCATAGAGAGGCGGTAATCCTGTTGGTCAAGTTGATGGATTTTGTGGTGATGCCAGCCGTGCACTCCGAGCTCGTGGCCCTCGCCGGCAATTCGGCGAACCAGCTGTGGATAAACATCTGCCACTTCGCCGAGCACGAACCAAGTGGCTCGGGTTTCGTGCTCCGCACACAAACCCAGTAACGCTTCAGTATTGCGAACGACCTCGTATGTTGGCGCCGCTATCCGTCCACAGGCCAGCAAGAGCGCGGCGCTGGTGAAGTCCTCGACGTCGACCGAAAGCGCGTGCACGACAGGTAGCCTGCTCTACAGCTTGTAGTGGACGAACTGGAACGCGGCGTACCCGAGTGCGCCCGGTATCGTAAGGGGGTCCGCCGGCGCCATGAGAGCGTCAACCATGTCCCGCCGGTAACCCCCGAACCACTCCTTGACGGTGAGCTCTCGACGGCGCATGAACCACAAGGCCGACACCACATCGCGCGTGAGATGGACCCAGCGAACCCCATTCACCTGGAGAGGCGTCTTATGCACGGGTAGACCGATGAGGTCGCAGTAGTGCACCCAGAGCATATCCTTGCCGCTTGCCCTGATGAGATCTTCCCACAGCTGGGGGCGCATGTTGACTTCGATCATCTTGAATTCGCCGTCCCTCGGGTCCCACTTGAACTCGGCCCCGCCTAATCCATGCACACGAATGCGGTCAAAGAATCTTAGGCTGAGTTCTTCCACCTCAGGGCACTCGACACTCTCCGCCAAGCTTGCCGAACCATACATCGGCGGATACTGCCTGAGCTTCCTCCCGGTGAACGTATCCAGCACCTCACCGTCACGATCGAGGCAAGCCTTGAACAGATAGATTTTTGACTCCGGACCGGGAATGACCTCCTGCAGCATGGAGTCTTCCACCAGCCCCGGATAGCTCGCCATCACCATCCGCAGATCGGCGGCGGACGTAACCTCGATCACCTTCTCACCCTTGAGGGTCTGCTTCCACCTGTGAATGAGATTAGGTTTGACAATGACAGGGAAGCGGAGGACCCGCTCCACCTCATCCGGTGCAATGGGCCCTTCGTCACCGAAGATCGTGGCCGGGTATTTGATGCCGGCTTGATCGCACAGTCGGTAGAACTCCCTCTTGGCAAGGAAAGCCTCACCTTGACCGGGCGCGTAGACTGAAGCGACATGATAGTGGGCAGAGAGTACCTCGTAGTGCAGAGTGACGAATTCGATGACTGCATCTGCCGTCGGGATAAGCACCGGCATGACAGGACATTGCTCCGCGAAGTCGACCAAGAGACGCAAGAACCGATCATCCAGTCCCGCGTCATAGCCCCAGGGAGGCCGGCTCACGAGGCGTGAGAGTCGATCCACCGAGTACCCAAAGTCCGATCCGTAGACAGTGACTCCATACTTCGTAAGCACTCGCGCCACGGGCAATGCTCCACCGAGCGCAACCACCACAGGTAGGACGCGACCGGCACGGCCTCTTCTGGGGACGTTCATGCCGCGCCGACCCCGGTGGACTGAGCCCACGCATCATCCTCCGGCACCCACATGGTCGTGGAGTGGGCAGGGAGGTCAACAAGCTTCATGAATCGTCCGCCAGACTTCATCTCCACTTCAACCGGCACGGCCGTCAGTAGCCGGTCACCGGTGTTGATGACAGTCAGCCGCCCCGACTCACAGGAGACTTGAACGCATCTGGTGCGGGGACTGAGGACATCGCGCCAGTATCGACCAAGCGACGTAATAGTCGCTACGTAGAAATCCCCGTGGCAGTCGGCTAAGACATGACGGAAAAACTCCTCACTCAAATGGTAGCAGGCCTTGCTCTCGTACCCGAGCAGATGGTGGTGGGCCATGAAGATGAAAGCCCTGCCCGTGCGGCGGGCTGCATGCAGCCAGTACTTGAGCATCGCTATCTTGTAGGCGTCATTGGGATCGCCGGGGTACTTCTTGGTCAGCTCTACGAGCCGTTCGCACCCTTTCGGGTGGTGAGGCGGAACAAGCCGCAATACATTGGTGAAGGCGGACGCATCAGTGTCGCTCCCCACCTCCATTCCTGCAGCCTCGACGGCCGCAGCCGTATTACTGTCGAACACACGACCAGGAACGCCCCACGAAGTGACCTCGACCCCCAGCGTGTCCCGTATCGCCTCGGCACCACGAATGGCGTTGTCTCGCTGCTCGGTGAAGGAGTCCCCCTTCTCCCCCCGGTGCCATTCGTAATCCCCCTCCCCAATCCACGCGTGGCTCTTCCACCCGTTGGCCGGATCAGCGGCCGCATGAGTGCCAAGATGTAGGTACATGTGGTTGCCCACCTCCATCGCCGGCATACCGACCGCCCCCATGGGGAACTCTAGCTCGGAGGCAATCGTCACCTCTTCACGGAGGAACGCCGCAAAATCGTGTATCTCCTCGCTCCGCCGATCCCAGCCGAAGTGCTCGGAGAATGCCCGATGCTCTGACTCCAACAAGCTCAGCCGGGCCGATAAGAACAACGTGCTGGGCAGACGAAACCGCTCGCTGAGTTCCAAGGCCCTCTGCAATCCCGCAGCCGACTGGAATGTTGCGGGGTCGTAGAGATCTTGATCGCCTCGCCAGGCAAAACCTGCACGCGCACCACCCTTCCAACGCTCTATGGAACCGCCGACAGGAACCGCGTCATCGGCCGAGACCACCGTTCGTACGTGCAAGACGCGCACTGTTTCCTGATCGCCATGTGCCACACGCACGACCGCCTTGCCCCCTGGCCCGAGCCTGCAGGCCCGCACCGTGAGCGGAAACGTGGCCAGTTCACCCGGATCGGGGCACACGTACTCCGCACGCTCGTGTCCGTTGACCTCGATACCGAAGCCGGAGACGTTAACCGCCACGGTCAAAGGCAGTTGAGGCACCACCGCACTCGGGTTGAGCACGAGTATCTCGAAGGTCTCCTCGTGGCCCAGGGGCCAGTGACCCAACTCAAGAACGTCTCCGCGCGCAAGAACCGGACCCCGAAGCCACACGATCAGCCTGGGCAAAGGCAAGGGCACATCAAGATGACGGTAGTTGCCGTCCTGATATGCCATGTGGCCACTCTGCCACATCTCATCGACCCGGCACGCCCAAAGCCAAGCTCCGCCCATGAACAGAGTCAGCGCCAGCCCAACCCACGGACCGACGAGAAGAGCCCACGCCACCGCCAAGGATGGAAGTAGCACAATGTCAACGGCCCAACGCGACCAGCCAAGCTTTTTCGCGAGGGTCTCGTAGATGACGTTGGCCATCATTACGAACAAGCCCACGCGATAGCGCGCCAGTGGGAAAGCCTTGCCAAGAAGGAACACGGCCGTCACCACACCGGTAACCACAGCTCCCAGAGCGATCCCAGTCAACTCCCTCACCTTTTTTTGCGCTTAGGCAAGATATCTGCTCGGTGGTCGGCGTGAAACGAGCAAACCACGACACCATCGGTCAACTAGTCTGGGGCTGAAGTCGCAGTTCCCCGCCCAGGCATGCCCCTTTGGATAGAGCAGGTTAGAGACGAGGCTGCCACGCCGGGACCAAGCCGGCGTTGCCGGCAGCAACTGCCTCTATCACTGTCGAGTAGCAATCCAGAATATCAGAAAGAATCAGATGCTCTTCAACAAGGTGCCGGCCGTTCAACCCGAGCCGAGCCACGCCAACAGGATTGGTCGCCGCTTCGACGACTAGCTTCGCCAAACCTTCATGGTCCATTGCGGGCACGACCAGGCCCGCGCTGTAGTCACGAAGCAACTTCGCCTGCATTCCTCCCATAGCGGCGAGGATCGGCTTTCCGGCTCCCATGTAGTCCATGAGTTTGTTCTCGAAGTAGATGTCTATCAGTGGACTCTCGAACAAAGTCATCAGGCAGACATCGGCCGCGGCGATCAAGGCCGGCACCTCCGCCTTGGGTACGGGGTCATGGAAGTGTACGTTCGACAGCCTCATCTGCCGGGCAAGAAGCTGGAGCCCAGGCTTCGTCTGGCCTTCGCCGAACAGATCAAAACGAATGTCCCCCCTCCCTCGGAGCGCCGAGGCCGCTCGGACAACAGTCTCCACTGCCGTGACTTCTGTATGGGCACCCGCATAGAGAGCGACGAAGGCTGAGTCCCATCCCATTTCCCGCCGCTTCTGCTCTCTGGTGTCCGAAGGAATGCGAAACAGATTGGAATCAAACCCGTTTGGGAAAACGTCTACCCTGCCTGCCGGCAAACCCTTCTTCACGAGCTGCTGCTTGATTCCCGGAGTCACAGTCACCACTCGGTCGGCACTCCAATACAACGAGTCAGCCAGCCAATGAAGGGGCCGGGCCTGCAACCAAGAGATAGCCTTCTTCGCCTCCAACGCATCCGGCCAGAGATCGCGAACCTCGAGCAACCAAGGAATCCGGAAGCGCCTAGCGGCCTTTCGGGCCGACCAAGCCGTGAATAGCGGCTGCACCGAGGCCACGATAACGTCAGCCGGGCCAAGCCGCCTTCCCAGCAATGCTGCCCGGCGCGCGAAAGCTGTGTAGGACTGCAGGCGAGCGCCCAGCCCTCGGCGGATATTCCGGGGGGCACGAAGGCGATGCACCCGAACCGAGCCACCCGAAGCCAAGACCTCATGTTCCTCCGGCTCGGTCTGCTCGTTGTACACGTTGAAGTCACAGGCGATCACCTGAACCTCGTGACCACGTTCCGCAAGCGCCCACACAAGCTTGCGCGGCTGCTGACTTCCCGGTGCGTGCGGGCCGCTGAAGAACTGCTTGTAGTAGTGGATTCGCACAGCGTGCGTCAAGTGGTGGGGAACTCGCGCGCCAACCAGCGATCCAGGATGAAGACGCGGAACACGTCGGGGTCATTCTTGAGAATCATGGCCTTGACGGCTTCACGCCTTACAAACCGGTCAACCTCAAGCCGGTCTTGGTCCACCCACCTACATAGTTCGGGACGCAGATCTTTCGCCCACAAGTGCCAGTGCCCTCCAAAGCCCAGTTTCGATCTTCGTCGTCTCACGGCCTCGGGCAATATGCCTTTGAGAGCATCACGAAGCATCACCTTTCCCCGCGCTCCCTGAATCTTGTGCTCGACGGGGACGCTCAGGGCGAATTCAACCAGTCTGTGGTCAAGCAGAGGCACCCGCGACTCGACCCCATGAGCCATGGAGTTCTTGTCTTCATACCGGAGTAGGGTTGGCAGACCGAAAGTCGTGATATCGAGCACTTGCTGTTCCGCAACGCTCCCTTGCGGCCGAGGTAGAGAGTCATCTCCAAGCTGCTGTAGGAAATCATCGCGGACCAACCGTTCCTGCCTTCTTCTGAGCCAGCCTCCCCCGGGCAGATACCGCCGAGCCCCCCTCAGGTTGAACAAATGAGCGCCACCATCGGCAACCAACGACATAAGAGACGCGAGAGCTCCAGCATATCGCCCAGCTCCCAGAAGGTCAGCCAGCCTGAAGTAGAAGTACTTGGCATAGCCGCAAAGCAGCTCGTCCCCACCCTGGCCATCCAGCACGACTTTGATGCCGCGGGCCTGGACCTCCTTCATCAGGCGCCACTGCGCAAACACACCGGGACCCGCAAACGGCTCTTCCTGAGCAGCGAGGACGTCGTCGATCGATGACCAGAAGGCTCCCGGTTCAGCGTAGGCAGCCACCGCCACCACGTCCCTCTCCGCATGCAGGGCCTGCGCGTACCTCCACTCATCCATCGACGCATGCCGGTATCGGGCTGTAAACATGTGCACCGGCACATCGGCGTTCAAGGACGCCAACGCCGCCACCGAAGTAGAATCGAGGCCGCCCGACAGACAGCACCCAACCGGAACGTCGGCGCGCATTTCAATCCGGACAGAGTCTTCGAGAAGCTGCGCGAATTCCTCCGTGTTCTCGGCCAAAGACCTGTGAGCACGCTCCTCGCTCACCCGAACGGCCCAGTACCTCTCCACTCTGAGTCTTCCATCCCGGAGCCTCAAGAAGCACCCGGCCGGCAGGCGTTTCACCGGCGCGAAGAAGGTCTGCTCGGTGTGCTCCAATCTGCCCGCCACCAGAAAATCGCGGACCAGGCGCTGGTCGAGCCGGAAACCGTTAAACACAGCACGCAGGGCTCTGATCTCGGACGCAAGTCCCAAGCGTCCGCCCTGCGAGATGTAGTACAAGGGCTTCACCCCGAGTCGATCCCGTGCCGCGAAGAGAACCCGACGCACTGGATCCCACAACGCAAACGCGAAGATGCCGTTCAGGCGGGCTAGACACGCCTCTCCCCAATGTCGATAGGCATTGAGAAGCACCTCGGTGTCGCTCCTGGTAGAGAAGGAGTAGCCACATCTCTCCAGCTCGACGCGTAGTTCGACGTGGTTGTAGATTTCGCCGTTATACGTAATGCAGTGGCCATCGGCCCACATGGGTTGAGCGGCACGTTCGCTCAAATCGAGCACAGCCAGTCGTCTGTGGCCCATGACTGCCTCGGGAGCGCCGTTGTCGCCGACAAGAACTGCGACACCTCCTCCATCTGGGCCACGATGAGCCAATGACTCGGTCATCGTCCGCACCAATTCCACATCAACCGGCCGACCATCTAGCGACGCGAGTACGGCAATTCCGCACATCAGGAGCCTGCCGGCGTTCTTTGCTTTGCACGCCACCACGCGTTGATCTCGGCCCCGGTCCCGCACCACGGCCCACGGGCAGCCAGTCGGTCCAGCAACTCTTCGTAGACCCACTGCCAATCCCAGTACTCGGGCTCGTTGAAGAAATTGCCGTGCCACAGCAGACTAACCAAGCCGCCACTCTCGATCACAGGGCTGATCGCCTCCCACGCGGCGTCCAGCGCGTCACGTCCCGCGAGACGACGATGCCGAAAGAGCGTCCCATCCATGACAGTCAGTGGCAATTCGACCAGGCCGGCGTCTTCTGTTGAAACCGGCGGGATGGCCCAGAAAGGCCTGTCTCGGCCCCCATAAGGGCCCGGGTATGACTGATCGCCAAAGGTGGCGTCGTAGGCGAACCCAGCCCCTAGTTGAGCACGCCACGTAGGTTCGCCGGAGAAGCGCAGCAGGTGATTGCGTATCCCGCTGATCTCCACGTCAAAAGCCTCTTGGAGTGCTTCGCGGCTCTCCGCGTACGCTGCGGAGTCGTTGAAGCGATAATAGCCACCGTGCAGGCCGATCTCGCAGCCTGCCTCCTTGATGAGCCGGACAATAGCGTGAATGCCGGGGTCACCGATACAGAAACGAGCCCCCTGCCGTGCCCAGTAGCGGTCGTGAAGGATGAAGAAAGTGGACCGAAAGCCATGACGTCGTTCGATGTCCAGGATCGTCTCGAAATCCTTCGTCGAAGACTTCGGCCGCACGAGGGAACGCCCGACCCGCCGCACGGCAAGGGCCACGGAGCCCCGCTCTCCAGAAACCAACACTCGCCGGATATGGTTGAGATCAGCCAACACTCGCCACATCTCTCTGTCACGAATCTGATCGATATCGTGTGAGAGAAAGAGCGCAAACCGCGCGCCATTGGGCCAGTGAGTCATGAAAGCGCAGTCCCCCAGCGGTTCCCGCGACACCACTAGGCGTCACGACTGCGATTGGAGTGGATCCGCCCAGAGCAGTGCAACGATCTTGAGCCCCGTTGAGAGCCCAGAAAACAAGGGTCCTTTCGTAGAAGATCGGGTGTCACATGCACAGAAGGCAATCCAGAGGTGCGGAAAGAAGCACCACCAAAGCTCAGTTCGAACTGCGCGCGCAAGCTACCGAATCAAGCGCACCCCATGCGGCGTCTAAGACAAACGGCACGACATCGAGAACCATCCACCAAGAGCCAGAACAATACTGTGCAGTTGACCGGCAGTGAATTCGCAAGTCCTGGGGACCTACCAAGTGCGCATCATGGCGCTTCCTCCCTCGGCACACCGTACTCCTGCAATTCACAAACAAGAGACTGGAAATCATGTTCCCTTAGGTACTCAAAGAGGATGCTCTGTGCCTCATCGGCATTGCTGCAGACCGCAATTACTAGGGACTCTAGCAATTCGTCGCGTTCCTCCCGCGGTAGCCCAGACAGAACGCGCTCAAGTGACTGCAAGTCCACACGGGTCGAATCGTGCCACATCGCGTTTGGCCCCATTTCCCCTCTCAAGTCTGTGAACCGGTCTGCCGCAAGAGCTAGGGACACGATAGCAGGCCGACATCGTCAATGGCAACGGGTAATCTGGACGAGGGGACCAACCGAATCAGAACACATGCTGGCGTACTAATCGCAAGTTCTTGGTGTTGGTCTTGACCCGACTCCGTTGACACTCAAGAATTGGACCACTACGGTCCAGAAGGTAGTGTCGACGTGGCCCACACGCCAGAGTTCAGGCAGGAGGCGGTGCGTCTCTACCGGGTGAGTCAGCGGGGCATCCGATCATGTGCCTCGCAACTGGGGGTCTCCCCGGCCACGCTTCGTGCCTGGGTTGGCCAAGCGCCGTGAGGTGAGAATCCTCGAGGAAGAGAAGGAGATCCTCCGCAAGACCGCACTTTTCGCTTAAGGAGACCGATCGGCGCACATGAAGTTCCGCCAGCCCGCTCCACCGTGAGCACGAGTGTCACCATAGGCCGCAGTCACGGAGGGTACCCAGCTGAGTAATCATCCACTTTCTGCACAGCTACCATGGTGCCCCCGCGCGTGGAGGCACAAGACAGTGGCTGCGTGACCCGGGACGTTCAGGCGGCAAGCACACATGACAGGTTAGGCTGCAGGAGCGTCAACTGACTGAGCCCCTGCTGACGTAGGCCCGCCACGAGTTCCCCCAGAACTTGGCGTTCAGCACCAGTTCAAAAATGCTCATCCCCTCGACTATCTCCCTGCATTTTGGGTAGTTGTAGACAAGGTATGCTTGCCTTGGGTAGTCACGCAAGGAGGCACGAATGTTATCCATCACCGCCTGCATGACGGTGTCTTTGAAGGGAAAGTAGAAGTAGAACACCGATTGGCAAGGTTCAATGCGATACGTAGCAGCGTCGCCGTGGACAAGGTTGAAGCGGGTCCTCATCTTGCTGAGACCGAGGTAGCGCCGCACGTTGTTCTGGGCCACATCATGTAGTTCGGCTGCGAACTCCACGCCGCTCACATGCTCAAAACCATACTCGCTTGCCATGATGAGGACGCGCCCCTTGCCGCAGCCGAAGTCAACGAAACCCTGGCCACCAGTGGGTATGCGCAGGTGGGACATGACTGCCCAGAACTCGCGCACGCGCGTGGGATGATACTCAACTGCGTGATCAAGGTTGGCGCCGCCGGTGTCCAGGCCTTGCAGGTCCACGACTCCGCGCGTATGCACGCGCCAGGTCATGTCAAAAACCACGTCGGCTCCCAAGGTGAGAGCATGGTCCAGGCTCCCCAGAAGTCCTCGGTTGTGCAAGCTGCTCGTGGTACGGCGGGCAACGTCGCGCAGTGTACTCACCCCGGGAGTGAGGCCGGCCGCGCGCGCACTGGGCGTTACTCCGCTTCGACCCATAGCCCCTCTACCTGCCGCTGTCCGCGGAACCTGCGAGCATGGACTTCCAACCACCGGTGCAGAACACATGCTTGATGAGCTGATACACACTTAGCCCCAGCCGTCCTTTCAGGGTAATGCAGCGACTCCGTGACAAGTAGCCAACGACCTCGGCGCCGAAGCTCCTCTTAAAAGCGGCTATGCCTTCGATCTCCGCCCCCACCATATCGTACCGGCAGCCCCTCTCGTGGGCCCACATTATAGTCTCCCACTCAATGAGGCTGGAGGCCCGGAGACTAGCGCACTCGCGATCGAAGGCCCCATCAACCCCGAAGATGGTATCCTCACCTAACAGATAGATCCCTGCCGCTATCAGCCTGTCTTCCCCATAAGCGGCTAGGAACCTCGCCCCGCCCGCCTCGCCAAGTCCAGCATAAAGATTCGTGTAAAATGCCCGAGGAGCTGGAGGCGGAAGACCTTGGCGAGCGAACGTACGTACAACCAGAGCATGGTACGCGGCGATAGTCTCCTCATCGGGGGAGGTCCAGGCAGTAACAACACCTTCCCTCGTCGCTTTGCGCACCTGCCTCCGGGTGCTCTCTTTGAGGCTGTTCCACAGCTCAGTCGGGGCGCAACGCGCATCTACCACTGCCGTACGCTTGCAGTCTTCAGCCAGCAGCGCGCCCGCGTCGCCGTTGGGTGGTAGAGACAACTGGAGAATGTCCGCGCGTAGGCTCGCGCGCAGGGCTTCCCACAACTGAACCAATGGGAGTCCCTGCTGCGTTGTGTAAACCGGACCCAGGTAAGGGGTGTAGAAACCCCGCAGCGGTGAGCCGACCATGCGGAACCCCTTCACCGCCAACGACATCAAAGGTATGAATCCCTGCCTTTCCCCGCCACTAACGATCGCGTACGGCTCAATGGTGAGCCTAGGCCACGTGTCGGTCAGCACCTGCCACCAGCGAGGGTCATGATAAGGCAGGGCCGAAGAAGCCAAGACTGCCTCGGCCACGGCGTCGCCTGCGGCAGGCTCGATAGTGACCGCGGGGCAGGCGCTCACGCCACTGCTTTCCGCAGACCCGGGCCTGGGGCGAAACTGAGCTCGGAGAGGGTTGATGCCGTCACGGCCCAGTTGAAGGCGCTGCAGATTCGGTGCCGGTCGCTCGCACCCACGCGTTGGTGATGCTCCGGAGCGCCGGTCCGGACTTGTATCTGCACCACAAGGAGAGCGGTCGATCCCGCGTGGAGTGTTTGGGCCGGCGCACGAACCCAATACTCACTAATCAGCGGAGGTACGTCCGAGCTGATGACCAGCACAGCGAGGGCCATATGGTGGGCGTGCTCTGCCGTGAGGGTCTCCCGTACCTTGCAAGTGTCCTCGGAAGGCTTCAGGTCGCTCCCGGCCGCCCCCATCCAGACGAGCCAGTCGACGCAGGGAGGTCGATTCACCACGTCAATGGTCTCCTTGAGTCAGCCCTGGGCGATGAACGACCGACCGCATTTCCGCCCGCTGCCCCAGAGGCAGCAACCACCTGCCGTAGATTGCCGCAAGATTGGTTCAGCTCAAGACCGACTCGACAATAGCAGTCGACGGGGGAAAGACGAAGATAGTCACGTGCCAGCACGCAGATGCCTCTCATACGCCTTCCTCGGCATGTCCGGGAAAGCAAGGGGCGACCGTCCACCTGCTCACACAGTTCCCTCGTCGAGGCATGCACCAAGAACAGCGTAGACTCGATACAACTCCCGCTCCATTCTTTCCCAGTTCCAACGGTCCCTAACAGCAGCCAATCCGCTTTGGCCCATTCGCCCGCAACGCTCGGGGTCCGCTAGCAACTCTAGTACGTTCCGGGCCAACTCCTCCGGACGCGTCGAGTCATAAAGAACCCCGGCTTCAGTCTGACTTAGAAAGTGAGCGATCGAAGGTACATCGGCAGCTACAACAGGAAGCCCACAGGCCATGTACTCGAATAGCTTAATAGGGATGTTTCTCTTGTACTTCTCTGTGGGTTGCAAGGGTATCAAGCCTATGAGGCTACTCTTCATATGATAGGCAAGCTGAGTGTGTGGCACCCACTCCACAATCTCAATATTGCCCAGTACTCCTTTCGCAACGGCCCTCGCCCGAGCCTCGGCCTTGAGGGCCGGCTTATCGAGGCCTATCAGCCTCAGCAGTATAGCCGGCTCCGACTTGGCGATGAGTGACAATGCGTCGATCATATGGAATAGCCCCCGGTCGGCACTCATTGTCCCCTGGTAGATGATTGGGACACGATCGGCGTACTTGGCCTTCACCGCCTTGACTTCAGTCTCATTCGTCTCGAAGATCTCAAGAGGAGGGTAGTTGAACACGGTGTTTGCCCTCACTCCCGTGACTGCAAAAGAGCGCTCCGTTGGTTTGTCCGCGGTGACGACCTGATGGGCACACCTCACGAAGTGTTTCTCCAAGAAATCCACTGCTCTCGCCACGCTAGGGCGAAGCAGCCTCGGGATGACCTCTCTTGTGAGGAACTGCTCTGGGTAAGCCTCGTGCGAATCGTAGATGATCTTCGCCCGCGTTAGGAGACGAAGAAAGGGAATCGCCGCCACGAGATCGAGGTCATGGACGTGGCAGAAATCTGGCTGCTCCCTCCGAACCTCTCGCACGGCCTCCACCAGACTCAAGCTTCTTCCAAGAAGACCCCGTCGGCGAGGAAGCGGCCGGTACCTGACAGGCGGCGGCCAGGAAAGCAGCTCACCATCATCAGGCGCGATCATGACCACTTCCATGCGCTTCGCCAGACTCAGCGCCTGCTTGTAGTAGATGCGATCATCTTGGGCGGCATGACGGGTTGTGACCAGTGCCGCCCTCACGAGTGATACCTCTGCACAAGCTCCTCCATCCAAGCCGTGACACGACGAGCCCTGTCGTTGATATCGAATTGCCGTGCCTTCTTGAGGCAGGCCTCGGACATGCGCCTGCGGAGGACAGGGTCATTCTTGAGCAGAAGGATGGCCTCACGGATGGCACGAACATCAGTAGGATCCACTCGTATCGCTACTTCGTCATCCACAATGTCATCCATGTACCGGCCGTTGCTGGTCACGATGGGGAGGCCGCAGGCCATGGCTTCGATAACCGCGTTGCAGGAGCCTTCTGCCAAGCTTGGCATGACAAACACATCAGCAGCAGACAGCACACCAGGAATATCCGCATGCGGCAGTGCCTGACGAAACACTATATTCGGTGATGTAGGCACACAAGACCCCGAACCCACAAAGAGGGCTGCTATTCCGTCAAGTCCGCGGACAGCGTCATCCAAGACCGAGACTCCCTTTTCGCTCTTGAAACCACCCACGTAGGCAACCGCAATGGTGTTGTTCCGCACACCGTATCTCTCACGGACCTGATGCCTCGGTGCCTGACGAAACCTTCCAAGATCGACGCCGTTTGGAAAGACCCGAATCTTGTCCGGTGGTATGTCTAGCTCATCGATCAGCCTTCTCTTGATGAGCGACGAGACCGCCAACACACCCGTTACTTTCCGAAAGTCTCTCTTGGCCCGGTCGAAGCCTACAGGCTCGACCGTCCAGAATGTCCCCTCTCCAACACCAAGCACACACGGTATGCGGAGCCGCTCCCCTAGTTTCACTGCCGTGCGCCCGGACGGGTAGAGGAAGTGGCCATAGACAAGACTGGGGCCATCCTGGACAAACCGTGCCGCCCGAATCGCCGTCCGCTGGAAGCTCAGATTAGTCATCGCACCCGTGTGTACGACTCCCAAATCACGACTTGAGTACGAGACATACAGCGGGCGATGCACACACACTGAGGAAGCGTGTCCTGCTTGCTCAACGTCCAAGCGGCCTGGATACGCGCCATACCGGATACTGAAGATGCTGGTGGGAGCCACCAAGTCGCACTGATGCCCTTGTCTGGCCATTGCCCAGACGAACTCCCTCACGAAAGTGCCTCGATAGGGCTGAGCCTGACTCGGATAATTGCTTGTGACAAACAGTATGTTCAATGTGGACTTGAATGAGAATGGTGCGGCAACGAGGAGCAACGGGAAGCCCTCCTGCTTGACTGCAGTTCCCCAAGCAGCATTTTCACCCTCAGATTGGCGCATGCGTTCTGATGGTACGCTCCGCTTTCAAAGAGCCATTCCGCGGTTGATGTATCCCTTCTCCACACGCCTGTGTGGGCATTCGTCAAGACATCCTTAAGCCCTACAATAGCCTGCAATTCGTTTACCAAGAACTCAGGCCTGCCTGTGCGGCTTGGCTCCTTGAACACGTCAAGTGTAATATGGCGGAATCCACCAGCATCAGTCACCAGCCTGGCGAAGTCCAGCATACCCTTAGGCGGTTCCGCCCACTCAATTGCCCCCGATCCGGATGCGTAATCGCCCACTCGGGTCTTCCTTCTGCACAGGAAATGGCGCCCAATCCGCACCACACGCCATTCGAAATCGTGCGGGACGAACTCCTGAAAGAGGAGGGCGCCCTTCTCGCGCCCCCTCATGTCTCCAGTCAATCGGGGGATACCCCGGCCAAATGATTGGACCACCAACCGCTCGGCAGATCGGCGATCCCGTAGTACGAAGACGCCGCTCGAAGCGGCACCGGCGTCGGTCTTCGCTACCATAGGGTACTCTGCCCCCCGACAGAACTCCATGGCTTCATCACGATGAACAAAGACCCACGTGGCCGGGTGCGGGACATCGTGAGCAACAAGCCAGTCGTGCATCCGCCGCTTGCTCTCCCACAGATAGAGCTCCTCGAACGTAGGGCATAGAAGTGCTCCCACGTCCTTGCTGAGACACCACAAACGTTCCTCGAACACCCGGTGCTGAATGTCGGCCAGGGTAGGGGGGGTTGCCAAGAACGCGGCGCAGCCGGAACCCACCACACGAGGAAGCCAATCGGAAGCCAGAAGATCGATCACCTTGTAGCCGACCTTCAGATCCCTGCAGGCCGCCACGTTGAACGCGAACGTGTACCCTCCGTCGAAGAAGATCCCGAGAGTGGGCCTGTGGAGGGGGCGGTACTCCGACTCCAAGGGGATCTCACCGCCCAGCCGCTCCACTGCCTCCCTGCGCAGCTGTTCACTGCGGTAGTCCGTGTACGGACCGTGGTTCTTGAGGAATGCTTTGAGGCTGGTCGGCAACACACGGCGTAAGCGATCGCCGTGCAGCCAATTCAACGTTGGGAGTCTCGAAGCGAGTGCCATTCGAGGCCTGATTCTATCAGCCGAGGTCGATGTATGCTCGGTTGGGGTGAAGGAATTCCGCTATGTAGAGAGTCCGGTCACGGGTGACTTGATCCCGAAGAAGCACCTCGATGTCGAGCGGCAATTCCAGCCCCCTCAGTAAGCGGAGTGACTCGGCAAAGCGCTGGTTCAGAGACGGGATACCTGCCGACTTCTTGCCAGCTCGTCTTGCCATCACTTGGTGACGCACGCGACGCAGCCACAGCGGCATCGATGCCGCTGCCGAATCACGCAGCACGTGACGCTTTGCACTCCAGGCAAAGCTGTGCCCGTACGAACTGGGCACTTCTGCCAACCTCTTGTTGATGCGAGCAATCAAGGCTGCTTCGAACTGCCCGTGTGCGCCCACGAAGGGAGTGGCGGCAAGAGCGGCAGCGCTCACCACCCCGTCCGCGAATGGCATCAAGGCCGGAGCCACGCGATTCTCGGCGGACAAGCGCGGCCCGGCGAAGTACGGCAGCCACACGTTGCGATACCAGCGCCGAGCCAAGGATCGATCAATGTGTTTCTGTGTGCCGGTACCCATCAACTCACCATACTTCACAGCCATTCGCCGCTGGAACACGTCACACTCGCTGTCTGACCAGAAGCATCGAGCCACTCGGGGCCCCACCACGTAGTGCCAGAACCAATCAGTGAACGATGCGCTGTAGCGAGGGAGGCGTTCCCGATTGCGATACAGTTCGCCGCCGAGGCCGTTGAGGTTCATGGCTGCTTGGCCTACACACTCAAGATGCACACGAGCCGTGTGGACGTCCGCAAAGGTGCCCATCGTGTCGTTTGTGCGGCCGTCGTAGTACACGAGAGCATCATCGATGTTGACCCCGAGGGCGCTCTCGTCAAGCTGCGCCAGGGGCCGTACTGGAATATCCCTCAGCTCCAGCCCGGCTACCGCAGCAAGTTCCCCTGCCACGACTTGTTCTCTGTGGTGGTTCGGAGAGCTGAACGTGAACGGAGAAACAGCGATCCCTGCTTCGAGGGCCAACGCAAGCATCAGGCGGCTGTCGTAGCCTCCCGACAACCCCATGCTGACACCGCCAGCCCCGGCCATGTCAGCTATCCGGCGAAACCGTTCTCTGAGAACATCGACTTGAAGGTCGATACAGAAGCGCCTGCGTGTCCATTTCCCCGGTGCCCTGGGCCTGGCGGCCTGCGAATGACTGAGAACCATGCGCTGACCCAGTACCGAGACTGTGCCGCAGCCATCGAGCCGCTCAACGCCTTGGAACAACGTGTCTCTGCCGCTCACCGCTCCTATGATCAGCTGTTCGATGAGCGCATTGCGATTGACAGGGTACTTGCGTCCAGACTTCCGCACAACCACAGCAAGCGAGGAAGAGAAGACACCGGTCAGCCGATCTCCGAACACCGCATAGAGGCCGCCTGCATCGGTCACAATCTCAACAGCTCCCGGGGACGTAACGATGCAGCAGAGTTCTTCGGGCACGTGAGCAGCCTTTGCAACAACGGGCGCCTGTTGTCCACCCAAGCGCAAAGCAACCAAGAAGTCGGCCCTATGGGGACTTGATTCGGCAGAGATGCTCGGCTCGGGTGGCAAGCCACCATGAGCGGTTGTCATCGCCTCAACCAAGAAAGATGCCGATGGGGTTGCCCGACTCGGCCTTCTCTACCTAGGAAGGTTCCCACGAACGCCCCAAGAACGACTATGTTGTAGAAATCCGTATATCGAGAGAAACCGACCATCAACCACAGAAGCAGCGCCGTGAAGGTGAGGAAGGCTCCCCAGTCGAGCCTCTCGATCCCTGAAGTGCCTCGCGACACACGACGCGCTCTTCGAAACGCTGCGACATAGATGGAGAAGTAGAGAAGCGCCCCTATCAGCCCTGTTGAGGCAAGCACATCCACAAAATCCGAGTGGGCAACAGCACCCATTGTGAGCATCTGATTCTGAAACCCTACGCCGGCAAGAGGGTACTCCAGAAAAAGCCGCAGCCCTTGTTCCGTAAGTCTTTCACGGGTAGCCAGCCCCGCTTGGCCGCCCGTCTCCTCGACCGCACGCCAGCGCTCGGCCATGGCAGAGCCGTCCCACGCATAGCTGGCAACTACACCCGCGGTGGCAATCGCAAGAATCAGGAGCACGCGCAGGAGCGCGCGCCGGCCGCCGGCCAGACCGACCCTTTCAGAAGCGAGCAGCCACACTGCCACCACGATGACAACCGCCACGCTCATCTTGCGAGAACCAGTGAACAGAAGCATGAACACAAACATAGGTATCGGCACTAGGGCTAGGAGCGTGGAGCTCCATCTGACCGCCCGTTCCCCCAGATAGAGGGCCCCCAACACCGCGAACACGAACACTTGGCCGGTGAAGTTCGGGTTCTCCCCGGTCACGCTCATGCGACCACCTTCATCCCTAATAGTGGCCAGCACGTCCGCATCCACCCATGCCAGCAGTGCGAAGAACAACCCGATGGCCCATAGCCCGCTCATCACCAGCCGAAGGTCGGGCTGCCGCCGGTGGGCTGCCGCCACAGCCCAGAAGAGAACGCCGGTCTGAAGCACCGTCCAAGCGTGACGAAGAGCGAGGTCGACGTCGGCGGCCACCACCACAGCGCTGAGTGCCGCCCAGAGAACGAACGCGAAGTAGAGCTTGACCTCAGTGGCAACCCGACCACTCTTCGCGAGGTCGTAGACAATGAACGCCACCAGAACGCCCCCGAGTGCTTTGAGCGCGGCTGGCAGGAAGTCCTGTGAGAGAGCAGACCCTGAAGCGGCGAGAAGAAGAAGACTCAGCGCAATCAGTTTGCTTACCGTGGCAGGCGTGAGAGCCGGCCTACGCTGCATCGATTGACCAAAGCGGATGGTTTGGGGCACCTCAAGCCCTCCTTTTGGACCCGGCGGGATACTCACCCTCCCTCTCTCAGCCGGTCTCGCTCAAGAGCACCAATCAACAACTCCGATGGGCATCGCATCGTAGGTGGTCTTCCACAGTCAGCCCGTGTCTCCTCAACAGGACTCCGAACCAACCGAGCCGTCGCCTCCGGAGCGTTCGGACCAGTAGCAGCTTAGGGAGCGTTAAGAGACTGACCTGTTCTTCTCTCCGTTTGTCGATCACCTGGGCCCATTCATGATTCTCTGTGCCTCGCCATGGGTTACTCTCTTGATTGACCGCCCTCTACCCATTTCCGCCGCGAGGAGAAGCGTCCTATTACTAGACCGACTGCGTCTCGCAGAAGCAGTCGGCCCGCTCATCAATCGAAAGCGTCACGAGGATAGCGTCGCAATAGCCCGGGTAGGCAAAACTCACTGGTCTATCAGAGACGATACCATGAGTCGTTGCCGACAGCCACGCGGCAAGTGCAAGAGCCGCTTCCCGCGGCCATGGAGCCTACGCGTCGGGCATACTATGTTGCCCCACCTCCATGCCGCTGCCGCCTTTCGTTGCGTAGTGGATGCAAAGGAGCGCAGTACACCAGCTCACTGCCTGCGCCAGTGCATAGCCGAACGCCACTCCCTCTATGGGGTTTAGAAACAGGTGAAAGAAGAAAAACACCAGTACCAAGGTGCCTAGCACACGCACTGAAGTATACATCGCCATCCATTTCCAAGCTTTGAGGCTATTCAAAGCATTCACTGAGATTAATGCTCCTTGAAACACACCACCCATAAGAGCCCAACCTATGGCATTCACTCCATAGCTGTATTCTGGCAAGAATTTCTCTATAACCCATGGCATTGCTATGTATATAACCGCTATCACTGGCGTTGATATCAACACACTATAAATAGAAGTCCTCCATGCTAAGTTCCAAACCTTATGCCTATTACCACTATTTCCAAGCATATACGACATCCTTGGGTATATATACTGTGCCATAGCACTAGGCACAACAATCATGATACTCATTGTGGCTGCTACGGGCGCATATAAACCCACCATTTGCACATTGCCCTCATGAAGAAGCACAACCCTCGGCAGGGTAGCTGCAATGCTGGCAACATATCCGAAGGCAAACAGAGGAACCCCGGTCTTCATTAGTTCTAGCAGAACACGAGGATCGAGACTCACCGGTACCCGAAAAGGCCTCCAGTGATGCCTCATAATGGCAGAGAACACTGCCAACACAGCGAAGCGCACTGCAAGACCGGGGTACTTCAGATAATAGACGACGGGCAGCGTGACAAGGGCCATGACCGTCTCCGCCACTACGATATGCGAAAGCTTGCGGAAGGCCTGCCGCGCCCGATACGTTGCGCCAAGGAATTGCTGGTACGTGGACGATGCCACGCCTACAAAGACAGCCGCGAGGGCCCAGCGCACTTGTGACTGCTCGACAACAAAGACTGTGAGAACCCCTCCGGTCACGAGAAGCCCGCCTAGAATGAGAGCAAAGCTCTGACATGTGGCCACGAAGGCCAACGCAGAAGAATCCCCCTTGCCCAGCCGGTATGGCAGTTCCCTATTCAGGCCGTTGAAGACCCCCGCCTGCACGAAGCTGCTATAGGTGCCAACCAAGAGGAGAGACTGCCACAGCCCTATGTCCTCGGGGGCAATCCATCTGAGGACAATGAACCCCGCGAACATCGTTGCCAGGCTGAAGGCACTCGATGCAAGGCTGAAGTACGCAAATACACCATGACCAGCGATGGTGCTCCGAGCCTTCGCAACCGCACGTCTGCCAACAGATGAAGACCATGCTCTACCCATGGCCGCTCAGAGAAACACTACCCCCCTCGTGACAGCAGGAGGTAGTCCGCTGACTGTCCGCCAAGCAGCGGGATGCGCCCTCGCGACCGATACGCTCTCGCACCCCATCATGGCAGCATAGAAACCCACCGAGGATAGAATGAAGTAGACGGAAAGAGCGCGGCCACGACTCAAACACAGATTCTCCAAGATCACATCGTTCAGCTCAATTGGGCGGATGTTATGCTCTATGCTCACCCCCTCAAACAGAAGCTTCAGCCGCCTCCGTTCCTCCTGCTGCTGATTAGGATGAAACTTGTACGCCACGCTCTCAAATCTTCCGCTCCAACATTCATTGGCCAGACGGCAGATGGCATCCCGAAGAAATTCCTCAGACGTGCTACCCCCGTCGAAAACAAACAACGCCTGTACATCTTCATATCCTTCGAGACGTGCAAAAGGCCACCCTATGACTTCCTTCCTGTCTATACCTGGGAATGCCGCCTCATGACAGCATATTGCCGTTAAGAACTTGGGATGTGAAGTATAGTAAGTGCCTACCCCAAAATGACCAATTCTGCCAGCAGAACTTGTCAATGCAAGATACCTACGCATTCTTTCTTTTATCGACGAATCCATTGTAGTATTCTTTATGGTATATGCCGCCATGCCTTCTTCAACGATGTGATATCCTATGCAGTTCTTTCCGCCTATTAGGCTCTGTGCGAGCCAACTCCTAGTCGTATTTGCATAACATATGTATTCACATTTATTGAAGACTTCATGTGGTATCCTGTTAATCCTCTTAATCTCGTGATTAAGCGCTAATCCATAACTTCGGTAGATTCTATTGTCATAGTAAACGCATTGCGCTACTGATGTACTGTTTGTTACAAGAGGAAAGTTGGGCCGCTGCGAATAAATCAATAGACAGTCTTCTTCTTTAAGACCGTATTCAGCCATAATATGTCTTGCCATAAGCTCGACAAAGGCATTGTTTATGGTGAATATGTGCTTCATCTTCTCTTAGGTCGAAGTCTTGGGCGAGCGATTCCCTGGGGCCTGCGCACTGGTTTCCACGGTATTACCAACGATTCACTGTCCCACGTCGCGGCGGAGGAAAGGTGATCATCCGCGCCTAAGAAGGGAGATAACGCGCTCTTGCTGCCTCACTGCGAGCCCCACTGAGCTGGGCAGACTCAGGGCAGTCTTGTGGAGATGCCTTGCGACTTCACCGCCACACTTCTGCATTCCCTCGTGCGTAGGACTCAGGTGCATAGGCTGCCATAGCGGCCGCGTCTGGATACCCTTCTCCGCCAGCAACTCAAGCAGCGATCTACTGTCTCGGCCATATTCCTGGGCGTCGATGAGCACCGTTGAGAGCCACCACGAACTCTGAGCCCACTCGGCTTCCCGCATGAGTTCTACTCCGCCTACGCCGGCGAAGCCTTCGCGATAGGCCGCGGCGATTCGTTTCTTGGCCGCCAGGTAGTCGTCCACGGCCTCCATCTGTGCGACACCCATGGCCGCCTGGATGTTGGTCAGCCGGTAGTTGTATCCAACCTCACCGTGCACGAACTCCACGGGGTCGTCTTTGGCCTGCGTGGTCAGATACCGAGCCCTCGACGCCCACTCGGTGTTGTCGGTGACGAGCATGCCACCGCCGCCGGTGGTGATGAGCTTGTTCCCGTTGAAGCTGAAGCAGGCCACGTCACCCAGACTGCCTACGCGACGCCCCTTGTAGAGGGCGCCCAGGCTCTCGGAGGCATCCTCGATCACAACAAGTCCGTAGCGGTCGGCCAACCCCAGCAGGGGGTCCATGTCGCAGGGGTGCCCCAGAATGTGAACCGGCAAGACGGCTTTGACCCGCCGACCGGTTGTGCTGTTGCGCAGTCCGTCCTTCTCGAGGATGCATTCCCGGGCTAAGAAATCCTCGACCTTGGCAGGATCCATCTGCCAGTAATCGGGTTCGGCATCAATGAGGACCGGCCACGCACCTACATACCGTATGGCGTTGACGGGCGCAATGAACGTGAGATCAGAAACCAGCACCTCGTCATCGGCCTCGACCCCGGCCACCAGGAGCGCCACATGCAGTGCCGCGGTACCGTTCACGGTGGCCACGGCATGGCGGCAACCCACGTACTCGGCCACCATGCGCTCGAACCGCTCCACGTAGCTCCCCACCGAAGACACCCAGTTGGTGTCCAAGCAGTCCTTGATGTACTTCCACTCGTTGCCCGCAAGGTGGGGCTCGCAGAGCGGGATGTGGGCAGGCGATTCAGACATGGTATCGCTCGGGCTCGTAGAGGTGTATATGCGCCTCCAGCCATTGCGCGGTGCGAAGGAGTCCCTCCTCGAGTCGAGTCTCAGGAGACCAGCCAAGGAGTTCTCCGGCTTTCGCCGGGTCGGAAAGAAGTACCAGGACTTCGCTCGCGTCGGGGCGCAGGCGGCCCGGGTCCTGAACCACCTGAGCCGCCATGCCCAGAACCCGGCAGGCGGCGTCGAAAAGATCGCCTATGGCCACCGCCCGGCCCACCCCGAGCTGGATGACCTCACCCTCGATACCCTCAACGTCGCCCGCCTTCACGAAACCCTCCACGGTGTCGGCTACGTAGGTGAGGTCGCGCTTCGTGTCCAGTCTGCCCAGGTGTATCTCCCTGCTGCCCGAGAGAAGCTGCACCAGCATGGTGGGCAGCACGGCCCGCGTGGACTGCCTAGGGCCGTAGGTGTTGAAGGGGCGCAGAGTCACGACCGGCACCTCGAAAGACGCGTGGTAGGCCTCACAGAGCTTGTCGGCGGCGATCTTGGTGGCGCTGTAGGGAGACTGCCCCTGCAGAGGATGGGACTCGCGGATGGGTACGGTGTGCGGCGTGCCGTATACCTCGCTCGTCGAGGTGTGTACCACCCGATGGCAGCCCGCACGACGAGCGGCTTCGAGCACGTTCAGCGTGCCCTTGACATTCGTGTCCACGAACGACTCCGGAGCCACGTAGCTGTAGGGGATGGCGATGAGGGCGGCCAAGTGGAAGACCACATCCACTCCCGCCACAGCCTGCTCCACGAAACGAGCGTCTCGGATGTCTCCCAAGCGCACGTCGAGCGACTGCTTCACCTCGAGGTCGCTTCCGTCCAGCCACCCCCAGGAGCCGTTGGAGTTGTAGAAACAGAAGGCACGAACCTCAGCCCCCAGAGCCACCAGCCGCTCGGCCAGGTGGCTGCCGATGAAGCCGTCCGCGCCCGTCACAAGCACCCTGCGGCCTGCCCAGCTCACACCCACTCCTCTTGGCCCCGGGCGCGGAGAAGATCCTCGCGCCGGCCGACGTCGAGCCAGTCATCATCGATCCGGAATACTCCAACTGCCTCGCCCCGTGCCAGGCAGTCTTCCAGGAGGCCCGGCATGGAGAACTCCGAACCTGCGGGCACTCTCTGCGGGAGGCGCGGGTCCAGCACATAGATGCCGGCGTTCACGTCACACACAAGGGTGGGTTTCTCGGTGAGCCCAACGGCACGAGGGCCGTCACTCTCTATCACGCCAAACGGCACCGTGTGCGAGTACTCGCGAATGCCCACCGTGGCCACATGCCCGCCCTCGCTGTGATGGGCAAGCATTCGCCCTACATCGAACTGCGTGAGAAGATCACCATTCACCACGATCAGGGGTTCGGTGGGGGACTCACTGAGAAGGGAGAGCGCCCCCGCAGTCCCCAGTGGTTTCTCCTCGCGTAGGTAGTCGATCTCGCAGCCAAGGCGAGAGCCGTCACCGAAGTGCCCCTCAACCACCTCAGCTTTGTAGTGCACCGAGACAAAGACCCGCCTGATGCCAAAGCCCACCAAGTGAAGGATGATTCTCTCCAGGATGGGGCGCCCCGCCACTTTGACCATGGGCTTCGGCACGTCATCGGTGATTGGGTGCAGGCGCTGACCACGCCCGCCGGCCATCACAACGGCCCAGTTGGGGCGGCAGACGGCCCCAATCATCTCCCTAAGCAAATGCAGCCCCAACAGACGACCATCGCCGTCAACGATGGGTATCTGCTGGAAGCCGAATGCCCTCATCAGGTCAAGGGCTTCCGCTCGACCAGATTCGGGTCCAATAGCCGTGAACTCGTGATTCATCACTGACGAAACGGGAGCCAGAAGAGACACACCACTCAAGATCGCCCTCCGAGCATCTCCGTCCGTCAACGTGCCGACCAACCGGCCGGTGCTGTCAACTACCAACGCAATCTCTGCGCCGCCAACCCCGATGACCTGCATCCCGTCGCGGAGCGACGCATCCGCTTTCACGGTCAGATGATCAATCATGGAGACCACCTCTGCGAGCGAGCAGCCAGCCGGGCTCGTTCTCCTCTCCGAGAACCATCAATCATCGCGGTAGAAGATCAACCTCTCCATCTTGCTGCCATGGAGGTCACGATGTTCTCGTCGCCAAAGACACTCCAGCTCCTCGTACGTATCCTCGTCATGCACACGCCTTCCGATGTGAAACTGATGGCGCAGAGTTGACATGGATTTCTTGAAATACAGCAGTGAATCCTCTGCATCTCCCGACGTGCCTCCCCCAAGGTGCAAATGGCTTAGGCCCTCTTGCGCTCCCAAAAGCGCCGCTTTATGAAGCATCAGATTGACAGCGCCCGGGATTCCCCCTTCGCTGAGGCTGGCCGACAAGTGGTAATGCATCCAGCGCGCCCCCTTAAGAAACAGGCCTGCCGCCAAGAGTCGCCCGTCGCGCTTAACACCAATGACAACTCCAGTCCTTTCCAAAAGGCTGTACAGGTTCTCGAAATACGCCTCATCCCAATGATAATAGCCTGGGGCCCCAATTCTTATCATTGTATGGCTGTAGAGAGTACGGAACTCGTCGAAAGCAGGACGGCCAGACAAGGTTACTGCAACACCACCGGCTTTAACGCACCTTCTAATCATGTTTCTGGCTTTCGAAGAATAGGGCTGCCCTCCAGCCCCGACATCAATCAGGTCAATAGAGACCGTCTCTCGGTCATAGGTGCGAATCACCCGCTCAGGTAGCAGTCGCTCGTTCTTCAGTAGAGGATGAAGCCGCACGAATTCTGCGACCACATACTGGCTCTTGCACCACTCGTCATATGCTCCCCACGCACTTTCCAAGAAACGGGGGCTCACACATGTGCTCCCGGGTCCCGCGTACCCATAGGCGCTCTCAATGTCAGCAGCCGGGAAGGTCAAGATGGAATGCCCGATTTGAGATAGTCTCCGAAGGACAAAGGGGTGGACGAGGATCTCGCCACCCTCCTCGTAGACGTATAAACATGGACTTGCAGTTGGGCCTCGCGCATGCAGTGCCACCCATTCGGGTGTGAAGTACAAGTCCCTGTAGACTACGGGGAGCCTGGCCAGAATACCGTGCCATGCCATTCTGTCCCGGACAGCGTCAAGTACCCGGCAATCCACTAGACCACAGACCTTACGATTTCTGCCAATCTCTCCATGTCACCGCACTCGTATCTCTGGTCAATTGGAAGCGTCAGGAGACTCCGTGAGAGCATGGCGGAAGTAGGAAAACTGCTCGCGCTCACATCCTGGGCCAACGGCCAGTGGACCGCGCAGAAAACGCGGCGCTCGGCCAGCATCCTTCTGATCTTGTCTCTGTCGCGAAGCTTAACCACATAGCCAAGAGGCACAACACTCGTGGGCAGTCTGTCGAACAGGGGCTCGACATGACCCGCGAGACACTCATTGAGAGCGACCCAGTTTCTTCTGCGCGAAGAACCTACGCCCCGCCAGTCAACTCTTCGAATCAAACTCGCCGCCAGCGTTGTTATCTCGGTTGGATCGCAGTTGCCGTCGAGATAACCTTCGATCTCAGCGAAGGACGCAAGGTAGAAGCTCTCCAAGTCCCGATTGACTGGCTGTTCCGAGTGGCTCATGTACGTGCCCTTCACAAGCCTGGAGGCAAGAGACTGCCACGCCATCCGCTCCAACTCGCTGGATGCACCAGGTGTGTAGTCGGCCAGACTTGACCACCCACACAGCGTAACGGGTGCGAACTTGCGGGGACTGAGGACCACATGATGCCCAGCCGTGCGCTCGGCTGGCCAATGGCTCAGAAGAGCTTGGCATGCATCTTCTACTACCGGAGAATCAAACTCAGCATTCTGCGCGAAGACCTGAATGGCCTCGCTGCGCCAGCCGAAGTAGTCTACGAAGAGGACAGCCGCCCTTCTAGGTGGATCCGGTTCGGGAGACAAGTCCCACCCAACGGGATAGTATGAGCAATCAAGCCCACTTGCCTTCGCCGCAGCAACAACACTTCCGCATATGAACGCGGGAAGATGAACGCGATGAACCCCTTTTCCGCGCAAGGCCCGAAACACCAGCGAGAGGGCTCCCCTTCCGCTCGATGTCCATCGCCCGACAACACCCTTGGTCAATTGACGCAAGTCTTGGGAAATCGCTGAGGGTAGTCCGTTGAGCTCCATCTCTCCGCCCATGCAGTAGCGTCGATGAATCCCTTCCTGCTGCCCCTCCCGATGACGAGGTTGAATAGACACCCCTAGACTAACCCCAGTACTCTAACGCTGCCGAGACTTGCAGATACTCCTCACGCGTTATCCCAACGACGAGAGCTTCCCAATAGCGATTTCTGCGCCAGTACGCGTTCTTCTTTCGTCCCTCCACGCTCCAACCGCACTTGTCGCAGTAGAGATGGATGGATGGATGATTGTACTCGATGATAGTGCCGTCAAGCCTTTCCAGGGCAAGCTCTTCGAAAGCATGGCGCATTACTGCCATGACGGTATCCGTTCCGTAACCCTTGCCGTGAGTCTGCCTTTGCCCCAGCATCATCCCATGAAAAGCATTGCGGTCTTTCCAATTGATGTCGAGAAGACTGGCTGTCCCAACAAGCCCCTCGGCCGGTGTTTCGATGGCAAACCGCTTGCTCGACAAGTCCCGGTGACTTCTGCGCAGCCAGGTCTCCATATCGTCAAGCGAAGCAGGGAAATGCCAGCCTCCGAGGCAGTCTTGAATGGCCGGATCATTGCTCCAGCGTTGTAATGCTGGCAAATCATAGCGCTCGATGGCTCTGAGACAAACGGTCTTACCTCTGATCTCCATGGCACGTCACCCCTCGTACAAGTGGAACGGCTTCGGCTTCCGGGCTACCGCGAGGTCCAAATCTCGCAGTGCTTGCACCACCAAGCGTTCAGTCGGCCCAACCAAGTCGCTTTCGAATCGCGCAACCTGCATTCTGTAGCTCTCGTCGAACAAGGCCCTCCGCATTCCTGCGAGAATCTCCTTCGCTTGGTAACCCACGTTAACCGCACACGCATATCCTTCACGGCCTCGTTGTCTCTCTCCGATGTTCACCACAGGAAGGTCAACACTCGCTGCTTCGATCACACCGCAACTCGAGTTGCCCACCAACACTCCTGCGTGCGCCATAATGCTTGCGAACATCTCCCGGCTTGCGGGGGGCGGCAGCAACTTCAGTTGCGGATGGTGCAAAGACCACGAGCGCATGTGATCAAGGATCACGCGGCCGCCTGCGTCATCATTCGGATTAGCGAGGAGCGTTGGGAGCCCAGTCGCCACCACAGCCTCAAGAGTTGCCGTGATCTGCTGCTCAGTCTCTTCCCAGCACTGCGTGACAGGATGCTGGATAACAAGCACGTACGGCTGCCCCACGGGTAGTCCATATGCAGAACACACATGGTCCCTCGAATAGCGCGCATCTTTGCTGATGTCCGCTCCCGGAAGCCCGGCAATGATTACTCGATCGGGAGGCTCCCCCATCTGGACTATCCGTCGAGCGTGTTCTTCACACGCAGGCAGATGATAGTGAGCCAGCTTCGTAATTGCGTGCCTGAAGCTGTCGTCGATCGAGCCGGAGAGACTCCCCCCGCAAAGATGTACCACCACCCGATTCTGAAGCGCTGCCGCCAAGGCAGCGGCCACCTGCTCGCCCCGGTCACCCAATGTCAGCACTACGTCGGGTTCGAACTCCGCAAGTTCGACTGCCATTCCCTCCAGCATCTTCCCGATCGAGATTGCCATGGCGACCGGACTGTCTCCCTCCGTGTGCGCGGGGACTCGGCCCACTACTGCAAGCCCGTCACGACAGATCTCTTCGATGGTGTCACCATGCACGGCCTGAAGATGCATGCCGGTCACAATCACCCCAAGCTCGAACACGGGTTCCTCGTTTATCCTGGCAAGCGTGGACCTCATGGGCCCATAATCTGCACGCGTACCCGATATATAGGCAATACGTCTCACTCAAGCATTCCCCATGTGATGACACTGTCCTCAGGAATGGCCGTCTTGGCCTTCCGCCCAATTGCCTTGTGCCAATCGACCGGGCTAATACCCGTGCCCGGCCTCTTGAAGGTAACATGGGTCATCGACAATGGCTCACCAGCCGCGATGGCTTCTCGAGACACAAGACTACGACGAGCCGCTAGTTGCACACCCACCTCGGACGCCTGTACGCGTTTGCTTGTCTCACCCAGCGATTGCTCGGCAAGCCTAAGCGAGTGCACGAACTGATTTAGCTCGCCTGGGTCAAGCGACATTGCATGGTCCGGCCCCGGTAGAGACTTATCCAGCGTGAAGTGCTTCTCAACAATCGATGCACCCAAGGCCAAGGCAACAGTTGCCGCAATAGTCCCTGGAGCGTGATCGCTGTAGCCAACAACAGTTGCGAATGCACGGCGCATGCTTGTCATAGCCCTCAGATTGAGGTCCTCATGCCCCGCTGGGTAGCTTGAGACGCAATGCAGAAGGGCAAGGCGGTCCCGAGACTTGCCGATGACTTCCACGGCCCGCTCAATGTCACGCATATCGGCCATCCCGCAACTTAGGATGATCGGGACCCTTTTCGTTGCCATGTAGTCAAGCAGAGGCAAGTTCGTGATCTCGCCCGAACCCACCTTCAGTGCAGAGCCTCCAATCCCCGAGGTATAGAAATCGACCGCTTCTTGGTCAAAACACGATGCTAGGTACATAATCCCAACTTCTTGGCAATGATCACGAATGACCAAGTGATCACACCAAGGCATTTCGTAATCCGATGCCATTGCTGCCATTGTTGCAGCATGGGTGGTCTTCTTCTGGTATTCCGCCAGGCCTGCGTTGCGCGTGACCTGCTCATCGGTCCGGTAGAGCTGGAACTTCACCGCATCCGCCCCGGCTTCAGCAGCTGCGTCCACCAGCTGCAGCGCCATCTCCAGCGAGCCGTTGTGATTCACCCCCGCCTCCGCAATGATGAAGCAAGGATGGCCCGGCCCAATCTTCCTCCCCCCAATCTCAATAGCTGGGACTGGACGAGCGTCAAGCACGGCTTCCGCAACAGCAAGATCCCAAGGCGCATCTATGTCAACCGAACGCTCGCGAGGCATGACTAAGCCTCGGGTATCGTTGGTCCAGAAGCCCCGTGTGCGAATCTGTTCGGGAGAAGCTACGTAGATGGCTCCGCTGGGACAGAACGAGCCTTCTGCCAACTGCCGGCGAGCCACCGTCTCGCGTGCAATCATCTCTATGCGAGAATCGAGGCCCAGCCGACAGCACCACTCCACGGGATGGTCGAGCTCTGCCACGGCAACCACAGGCGAACTGGATCGAGAGAAGAGCTCCAATGCGGCGAGCACGTCTTTGGGTGCGGTGAGCGGGCTGGTGGGTTGAAGGAGAGCCACGGCACCGAAATCCTCTTCGACGTGATCGAGCGCATGCCGAACGACATCAATCGAGCTGGCGTCATCAGTCGCCAGCTCCACCGGCCGAATGAAAGGCACCTCGGCGCCCCACGTGACCGCAGCATCCGCTATCGCGGCATCGTCGGTAGAGCATACTACGCGAGAGCCAGGATGATACTGGGCGGCTCGCAGCGCCAACCTCGCCGCCCAACCGACGAGGGGAATGCCGGCCAGAAGAGCCAGATTCTTGCCGGGGAACCCTTTCGAGCCACCTCTTGCGGGTATGAGAAAGAGGGTCTTCACTTGAGGGAGCCGCCTCGCTTCGATGTCATCATGGCCCGCATCACTGTGGACACGCCGATAATAACACCATGACACCAACACCCACTCACAGTGCGGCAGAAACCAGCCATTTGCCGCACATATACGACCTGGTGTGGTACCTGAGCGACCCGGAGTCGCCACCTCCCAACAAGCCCCTCCTGGCGAATGCGCTTCGCCAAGCCGGTTTCCCCGAACCCGCGGGGCCGGCCCACAAGTGGCACGAGGCCTTGACTGACCGACTCGTCGACGCCCCCTGGGAGGGAGTGCGGCAGGACGTGGAGAGATTCCTCGAAAGGCCGGCCGACCTCTGGATGGTGGAGAAGGAGGCCGTGCTCGCCATGCTTGCACAACAACAGCAGGGGCGATGACTGCGGCGAGGAGCTCCCCCACTTGCCGCTCTGCATCACGGGCAAGCCACGGATGCGCGCAAGAGCGGGAGCCGTTCCCTGCCCGCAGACCTCACTGGACGCTCATCCATACCCCTCAGGAAGGCACGTGATGCCCTCACCGGAGTGAACACCCCGCATGCGACGCAGCACTGCCTTCGCCCGCAGAGCGAGAGACAACAACGGCCGTGGAAGCCAGTACGCGGCGAGAAGCACCATCCGCTCGCGCCTGAAGCGGGTATTTGCACGTGTAAGCCTGAGCACGTCCCGCGCCCAACGGCGGTTCCCCTGCAGGATGTGGTGCCGCGCCAGCCCCAGCCTGAGCTTCACCACGTAGTCGTCCACGGCCTCCCGGGATGACGACACCGGCATGGTGCCGGTTCGAAGCAGACCTTCCAGGGAGCACGCTGCCGCCACATCCGGACCAACCGGAACGAGGTTGCAGGCTCGATTATCCGCAGAAAGATGGTAGATGGAGAGAGTGGCGGGAGTCCATGCAACAGGATAGTGAAACGCTATCCTCGCCCACATCTCGAGATCCCCGCCGCGCCTCACTCCCAATGGAAACCCGCCCACCTCTTCGAACACCCTTCTGGGAACCATCACCGCGGAGGCGCAGATCGGGGAAGGACCGAGCGCCGCCCGGAAGTAGTCATCGATCAGCCCAATTCCCTGGTGCTGCGCATCAGAGGCAAACGCCGGTCGGCGCATGGTTCCGTTCTCGCACCAAGAATATGCGGTGCCGAACATACCGGCCTGGGGGAACCGCTCGTACGCTTCAAGAACGGTGGATAGAAAGTCAGGTAGCCATTCATCGTCGGCATCGAGCAAGGCTACCAATTCGGCCTGGGCCTCGGCTATCCCGCGATTACGCGCAGCGCTCTCACCCGCGTTCTCCTGTCGCAGCAGGCGCACACGTGGGTCACCCACCACACCCACCACATCTGCCCCGCCGTCGGTGGAGCCGTCGTCCACCACGAGGACCTCGAAGTCACGGAAGCTCTGGGCAAGGACGGAGTTGAGGGCCCGCTTTATGTGGCGCTCCTTGGCAAAGAGCGGGATGACCACCGAAACCTTGACACGCGCCGCGTCCGCAGTTGGTCGCGGAGCATCATGTGCCCCCGTCGGCACACGCTCTCCCGTCATCGACGCCTCAGACAGTGCTTGGGCATGTCTCTCAGAACGTACACTCCTATACCGGTGAGGAAACTCCACGCTCTGCGAGTGTTCAGGAGAAGACCCGCACCCAGGGAGGGTAGCGTGCTCAAGGCCACCCACCAACGGCGGGCACGAAAGGCATGGTAACAGACCCTCATCCGGTTGGCATTACGCGCCCTTGGGTTGCGTGCGAGAGCAGCCCGGTGCTTATGGCAATACTTCATCCAACCCTCAAGCTGCCTGCCGTCGTCCGAGGTGATTCGGTCGGGGCCGAAGCGGTAGAGGACCAGTGGTTCCGGAATGGCCACGAACGTTCCCTCAAGGGCCACGCGATAGTAGAAGTCGAGGTCCTGCAGGGAGGGGAAGTCCTCATCCGTGCCCCCGACCTCAACCGCCACCTTCCTGCGCACCACCGCGCAGCTGAAGCCGCCAAACGCCTGGTGATGAAGGAGGCGCGCCGACACCTCCCCCTCAAAACCCAGGCAGACGTTGTCTAGAACCGTGGTGCCGGCGGCATCGATGTGGCTGCGGCCCGAGTAGATGAGCACGCAGTCTTCGTCGACTTCCCGCGCCTTCTCGTGCACGGTTGCGAGCTTCTCGGGCAGCCAGAGATCGTCGTCGTCCAGGAAGGCAATCCACGCGCCCCGGGCTGCTAATATGCCCGTATTGCGCGCCCCGTTGGCCCCGGGGGTGCGCTCGTTGAAGCACACCTTCAGGCGCGGATCATCGTAGTCGGCCAACACCTGCCGCGCAGGCACCTCCGAGCCATCGTCGACCACCAGCAGTTCGAAGTCAGCATATGTCTGCGCAAGCACGCTGTCTACGGCTTGGCGCAGCAAGTGAGGCCGGTTGTGAGTAGGGATAATGACGGTGAAAAACACCCGAGATCTGCGATGCCCCTCTGCCATGCACCTCCGCCCAACCTGCTCCGGCCTCATCACGGCACCTGCGCGCCATCATGTTCTCTTCTTTTCAGCCACCAAAGAAGGAACAGGGACAAGACCGTGTGGACCAGCCTGCCTACGAGCATGGCTTGGGGAAAAGCCGCCAGGTACACGCCACCCTCCACGAGTAGCAGCAAGCTGGCACCGTAGGCGGCTATTCCCAGAAGGAGCGCCACCAGCCGGAGCCCTTGCCGACGGATGACGTTGAACACCTTCTGCAGAGGATCAAAGCACGCCACCAGGGCCGAGGGTAATGCCCACTGCATGGCCGGCGTGGCCTCCACGTAGGCGGGGATGAGCCAGCGGACCAACGGTGGGGCAAGAAACCAGCCGGCAATCACCAAAGGAATCAAGAGGGCAGCAGTCACTAGCATAGGCTTCCACGAGAGGCGCAAAAGTGCAGCGAGGGACTCTTGGACACCGAACTGCTGGGCCAAGCGCGGGTACATGATCTGCGACATAGCCGCAGGTAGTACGCCCACCGCACCCACAGCCATGAGGGCCACCGCATAGAGCCCCATGGCTTCCGTCCCGGCCAAACCCAGCACCAGGGTGCGATCGACCACCGGCCACCACATGTAGATCTGACCCACCGCCAGTATGGGCGCCCCAACGCGCAGAAGCTGCTTCAGGTGGCCGCAGTGCCATCTCGGACCCACCCGGAAAGGGCGCCACCAGTACAGCAGCAGGCCGCCGACAGCCGCAGTGAGCACCGCTCGCAGGCACAGTCCGTAGAAGTTCAATACACCCACCAACACCAAGAGGGCCAGCGCAGCAAGGCTCTGCAGGACTCTGACCAAGGCCAAGCGGGCGAAGTCGTGAGCGGTACGATAGGTGGTCTCCATGTACAGCTGGCTATAGAAGAGGAGTACGGCAAGAAGCCCGTTGGTGAACCAGCTGGCCGCCCTCCAGGCCTCACCCCGAACGAGTTCCCAGCCGGCCACCCCCCAGAGAGCCACACACACGGCTCCGCCCACAAGAAGGGCCCACGCCTGGCCGGCTGCCGCCAGCTGCTTGGCCTGCTCGCGATCCCCTTTTCCCATGGCATAGGGAAGCTCGCGGTTGAGTCCGTTCAGGATGCCCAGCTCCAGCACCGGCACGTAGCCAAGCACCAAGCCGATGCCGTGAAACAGACCCAGAGTCGCGGGCGCCACCAAGCGCCCCACCACGAGCCCTCCGAGCGTGTTGAGTGCCATGGCCAGAAGGTTCCCCCCTACCAGGGAACCGGCTAGAAAGGGGAGAGAACGCTGCCTCGTCCCTGTGGCTCTTCCATCACTTCTCACGGCAGTGAATCATACGCCACCTGAGGCCACACAGCCGCCCGCCGAACAGGGAGAATAACCCATTACCCCCCGCCCTGGCTGACACATTCCCCAACAGACGCGAGGGCCCCGCGGGAGTATCCTGCGGGGCCCTCCACACCCTAGAATCTCATCTGGTGCGTCGGTTGGCGACTAGTCCTTCTTGCCCTTCCCCTTATAGGCCTCGATGGCCTCCTCCTTCTTGCCCAAGCCCGGCGCTCCGGGAAGGTCCGTCTCGGTAATGGTCATTTCCGAGCCAGGAGGCGGCAAGATGGTGCCGTCACACCAGGCCACAACGGCATGAGCGGCTACCCGGATGTCACCCTCCAGATCGCATACTTGGTAGGTCACAGTATGGTCAGGGTTGACAACTGGAGCCAGATCAAGGAACTGACCCGGTGCAGCGGTGGGCGTCCCGTCATTCAGAGGGAGCGGTGTCGTGCCCACCCACAGGTGCGTCTCGGCCAACACGTAGGCGTAAGAAGCATCGTAGACTTCGTACGTCACGGTGACACAGCCGGCCGCATACACGATTCTCACTTCGCCTACCAGCGTGCCCTTGGAGATGTCGTTCTGACCAGCACCGGCGTAGAGTGGAAAGGTGTACTCGCCTTTGGAGATGTAGTTGGTCCAGCCCCAAGCGTCAGAAGGATTGCCTTCTACCGTGTTGTTGGCCGTGGCGTAGTCGCCTCCGAAGGCCCAGGCGGTCTCGTCGAAGCAGGCCAGCCGGTACATGCCGGCATCCCAGGTCAGATCTCGGTCGGGAACGGTCAGGTTGATTGGACCGGTCAACCCAGTAATTGGGTCGGCGTCGCTGTCTTTGGCGTCGTCTGCGTCCTGATTCTGCAGGGTGAAGACGTAGCCCTGAGGCAGCACGAACTTCACCTCATAACACCCCGTCACCAGACCATCGAACAGATAGTAGCCCGTATCGTCGGTGGTGGTTGTTGCCAGCTCGTTGCCCTCGCAATCGTAGAGGATCACGGTGACGCCGGGAATACCGGGTTCCCCATCGTCTTGGATGCCGTTGCCGTTGGTGTCATACCAGACGAAGTCACCGAGGGCTGCCAACTCCTGCAGCACCGTTCCCAGGAAATCACTGTAGGCGTAGGGACGATAGCCAACCTGGATCGACCCTACGTAGGCGGGCGGGTCAACACTGGGATCGAAGCCCTCCAGCCAGCCTTCCTCTTGGGAGTCGCTGCGGCAGATGGCCCACATGATCCCCGAATTGTCCCTGCCCACACCGACGGGGGTTGTGCCGACGGGAAGGCTATAGGTCGGCCCCTGAAAACCTGTCGCGGGGTCGTAAGAGAAGATCTTGTTGCCACTCGAGGTCCAGAGCGTGCTGGCGATCCACACCCTGCCTGCTTCGTCAAAACCCATGCCGCGATTCTCATTGGCGCCCGAGATGACCCTCGATACCCAGTTACCCGTGTCGGGGTCGCGAATCCACAACAAGTTGGTGTAGTCGGTGGCGTAGACGGTACCTTCGTAGGCCTCTGCACCGGGGAAGTCTCCCGGCTTGGCGATCAGCAGAGAATAGGGAGATGTCGGGTACACCATGGGGAGATCAAGAACAAATTCCGTCCCATCAAATCTCCACACACCCGTAGTTACGGGGAGAAGCCGCGGGTCCGATGCCCTACTGGAGATGTAGAGCATCTGCTGTGGGAAGCTGGAGTCGAACTTCATCTCGTAGTAGCGGATGGTGCCTTCAGCCGGGTAGTATGGACCGCCGGCCAGGCTCAGGGCGCCCGGGCTGTCGCTGTACTCGTACTTGATGAGGGCACCGCTACCGTAGAAGCCCACCCAGATGAAGCCTTGGTCATCGATAGCGATGGCCCGCGGGATGTCCCCAGGGTTACCCACGGGAAATACTTTGACGGCGTCGTCGGTGCCGAAGTCAAGCACCGGGTCAGGGTAGGCGTGGGTGTTGGCGAGATCGGCGGTATCGGCCTGGATGCGCACGATTGAACCCTGCAGGTTTATCCCGTTGGCGCCGGTGTTGACGACCCAGGCGTTGTTGTCAGCGTCCATGGCAATACGGGAAGTACGCCACGCGTATGGGTCAACAGTGTTGCCGTCCTGACCCAGGCGGGGAGCCGTATAATAGCGGGCGATCTCCTCCTGGGTTTCGAGGTTCACTTTGGAGACAGAAGCCTCACCAGAGTTAGGGACGAAAGCCAGGTTCGCCTCGGCAGCCGCTGCCACCCCCACTCCCACCGTCATGAGCAGCAGGAGCGAAAGCAGAACCGCTAATCCTATTCTCTTCATCTTCTTCCTCTTTTCTTCTTTCTCAAGCGTCCACACTTCACGTCTTCTTGCTCCGGCTCCTCCCCTTACGGCGGGATGGCCGGCTCACCGTGTCTCATATCTCATTCATCCCCCCTTGGCAGCGGCGAGGGCCGGCGCCTGGTTGCCGCCGGGCCTCGGCTCCTCTGCCTGAATCGTCGTGTGAAATACATAGCCTGTGTGCTGGTCAACAGATCTTGTCCTTGTTGGTGAGGCCACGCGCCCCGGCCTTCTCCTTAGGCCGTAGGCAGCACCCCCAAGCTCTCCGGCGAGAGAGCCACTCCGGCTCCCACCGTGCCGTTGTCGGTGTGGTCCACGCGCACCACGCTCCCCCGGCAACGTACCCAGTGGGCTCGGGAATGTTCGTGGTCGGGCACCGCCACTGTGAGCTCGAGCCTCTCGCCCACCGCGAGCGGCTTCGGGGTGAAGAGGTAAAGCCCGGCGAGCGAGAAGTCGCGGGTGACACCCTCTCCCGAGTCCAGTTGGACCTCGAGGCGCACCCGGTGGCGGCGGTAGGCTCGTCTCTCCTGGCTGGTCTGCTCATTCATCATGAGAACAAGCCTACGGCCCCCCTCTTCGCCCCACAATGAGACGGTCGATAGATATGCCTCTACCGGGGGGATAGATAAAAATCCTCAGGCCGGGAAGGAGAACTGACCGGGGTGCAGAAGGGGATAGGTTCCCACCCGTGCCGGGAGCAGGTCCGTGAACGAAAGACCTCGGTCGACGGCCGCATCTCGGGAAGCGCGCGACGAAGCGCTCGGGGATCTAGTGAAGCTCCGCTGCCTGTTCGCTCGGCTCGAACGAACCCTCGCCTTGCCCGGTGTCGGCCTGAGGTGTGGACCAGGTGGAAGAGGTCGCCTCGAGAGGCGAGACGGCCACAGAAGACGCCACCTCGGTGGGCGCGATCCAGGTGGAAGACGTCACCGGCTCGAGAGCCACCGGAGTAGCCGGACCCACCTCCACCGGGGAGATACCCGTGGAGGAGACGGTCTGGAGGGGAGACGCTGTGGTGGAGGAGACGGTCTGCAGGGGAGAGACCGCAGTTCCTGAGGCGGCCGGGGGCGAAGCGTCGAGGGTAGAGGGGGCTCCGGGCTTTGCCACCTGCGGCGCAGGCTCCGGCTCCTCCGCTTCAGACTGTGGCAAGACCTGCTCCGGCCGGGGTGGCTCGAGCGCCATCCAACCGAACCCGTCGGCCGCGGGGGCCTGCGCACTCCGAACGTCACCCGAGAGGGGTGGGGCATGTCCGTAGGCCTCATACACCGCCGAGTCGGCCTGCCCTTGCCCACAGACGCCCTGCGCGGTACCCGCCACGCCCGCCGCCAGGAGGAGGGCGAGCAACACGAGCGCAACCGGGGCGGGGACGAAGGCCCTCCGCTTTGTGATGGCCCTCCTTGCCTCGGCGGGTAGCGTGCGTGTGTTCTTGGCCCGGCCTTTGGTCTTCATGCCGCCAGCCTAGGGGGGAAGCGGGCCGACGACAATGGGCTGCTCGATAGAGATGGCTACACCTGGGAGGTGGAAATCGCTTCTGCCCCGGCGCCCCCTCGGCAGGCTCTCCGGCCCCGGTGCCCCTTCCCGTGCGCCCCGAGACGCAGCCCTACAGCAGCCCGTTCTGGTGGGCGAACGACACCAGCTCCGCCCGGCTGTTCAGGTCGAGCTTACGGTAGACGTTGTGCAGATGGGTCTTCACCGTGCCCTCGGTCACGAAGAGACGCTCGGCGATCTCGCTGTTGCTCAGGCCCTGCACGCAGAGTGTCATCACCTCGGTCTCCCGATCGCTCAAGCGCACGGCCAGGCTCTGGCGGCCCTCTTCGCGGCGCAGAAGCAGCTCGAGCGCCCGGCTGAAGGACTCCTTCTCCACCCACACCTCTCCGGCCGCCACTTTGCGCACGGACTGCAGGATGAGATGGGGAGTCATCTCTTTCAACACCACGCCCGCCACCCGCAGGCGCAGACACTCGAGCGCCTCCCGCTCATCCACGGCCTCGGCAAAGACGATCACCCGGGTGCCGTTCAGCTCCTCGGACACGGTACGTATGAGCTCCAGGCCGTCGGTATCGGGCATGTGCAGATCGAGGAAGAGGATGTCGGGCCGTAGGCGGCGGGTGGCGGCGAGAGCCTCGTGTCCGGTAGCGCAGCAGGCCACCACCTCGATGTCCTCCTCGGCGGAGAGAAGCCTGCCCACTGCGTCGAGCATGAGGGGATGATCGTCGGCCGCGACCACGCGGGTGCTCATGGCGTGTGACCTTCCGGCCGTGATGGGCTGGCTATCCTCTGCGTGCACTGCACCTTGCCTTGCTCTCGGGTTTGTCTGCCCGCAGTCGAACCCCCGGGCGTCTCTCTGAGTGTATCTCTTCTGCCTCCCGGCGGCCCTGCCTCCCGGGGTCCTCCGCATCAGAGCCCCTTTCGAGACCGACCGGCCCAAATCCTTCTTCTTCTCCTTCATCGGGGGCTCAAGGCTGCTTCCCTTTTGGCCGATAGAAGAAACGAGCCCAGCACACGAGCAAGTTCAGCTCTCGTGAGCGAGCCGAGTGAGTCTCTGGAAGCAGAAAGGACGTGATCCCATGGCATCTCGTGTATCGCGGCTCACGTGGAAGGTGGCGCTGGCTGTAGCGTTGACACTTCTTCTGGCCGCCATCCCCTTCGTCGCCGCGAGCGCGGCCGGTCCTCAGAATCAGGACCTCTATCCCTCCGATCAGATTCTCGTGTCGTTTGCGCCGGGTACCCCGGCTCAGGCCAAAGCCGCGGCCCACGCCTCTCTGGGTGCCAAAGCCGCAGGGCGGATAGAAGCCATCGGTGTGGAGATCGTCTCTGTGCCCAAAGGACGGGACGTCCCCGGCCTTGTGAAAGCCTACCAGAAGAACCCCAACGTGGTCTTTGCCGAAGTCAACGGTGTGGCCACGGCGCAGATGACCCCCACCGACCCCCTCTACTGGCGCCAGTGGGCCCACGAGTACGTGAACACCGAGGCCGCCTGGGATGTCGCCACCGGTAGCGCCGGGGTCACCATCGCCATCCTGGACACCGGCCTCGACGCGAGCCACCCGGAGTTCGCGGGGCGAGTGACCGCCGGCTACGATTTCGTGAACCAGGACGACGACCCCTCTGACGATCACGGCCACGGCACCCGGGTGGCAGGCGTGGCCGCCGCCACGGGCAACAACTCAGAAGGCGTGGCCGGCATGGATTGGCAGGCGCACGTCATGCCCGTCAAGGTGCTCAACTCCAGCGGTTCCGGCACCTGGAGCGCGATCGCCCAGGGCATCATCTACGCCGCCGACCAGGGTGCCGAGGTCATCAACCTGAGCCTGGGCGGCTCTGCCTCGAGCACACTCCTCTACGCCGTGCGCTACGCCTCCAGCAAGGGCTGCACCCTGGTGGCCGCCTCCGGCAACTATGGCTCCTCCACCCCGCTCTACCCCGCCGCCTACGCCGAAGTGCTGGCGGTGGGCTCGGTGTACCGCGACGTGGTCTCGAGCTTCTCCAACTACGGCTCGCACCTGGCCGTCGTGGCTCCCGGTGAGACCATCGACACCACCGCTCCGGGTGGCACCTACGGCCGCTTCAGTGGCACCTCAGCGGCTTCGCCCTTCGTGGCCGGCTTGGCGGCCCTGGTGAAGGGGGCCGCTCCCCATCTCACCCCGGCCGAGGTCATGCAGGTCATCACCTCCAGCGCTCGCGACCTGGGTGATCCCGGCTTCGACCCCTACTACGGCTATGGCCACATCGACGCCGCCGCCGCCCTGGCCGCCGTGGGAGCGACCGCCCCGGCCCCCGAGCCCGACCCGGTGACCGAGCCTGAGCCTGAGCCGGCGCCGGAGCCGGCGCCCGAGCCCGAACCGGTGACCGAGCCTGAGCCTGAGCCAGCGCCCGAACCTGCGACAGAGCCCGCGCCGGAGGAGCCGGCCGCCGACACCACCCCACCGGTGGTCTTCCTCATCAACCCTGAGGACGGCACCGTGGTGTCCGGCGTGGTGGCGCTGCAGGCCGATGCGACCGACTCAGGCGGCATCGACCGGGTGCAGTTCTTCGCCAACGGCATCCTCATCGGCACCTCCACCTCGGCCCCCTATGCCGTGAACTGGAACACCAAGAAGCTCAAGGGCACCTACCGGCTGGTAGCGGTGGCCTACGACCTGGCCGGGAACTCGACCGAGTCGGCTCCGGTAACGATCACCATCGGCGACGTACGGAGCGTACCGCCCGGCAAGCAGAAGTGATCTGAACTCCCCCCTTCACGTGAGGCGGCGGGGGGGGGGCCCGCCCCCCCCCCCCCACCACTCTCTAAGGAGCGACCTCTCATGCCTCTCGCACACCGCACACTGAGCCACGGCCTGGTGGCATTCGGCTTCTTCAACGTCGAGTGCGACTGCCTCCTGCTCAACCACTACTTCTTCTTCGCCCGTGACTTCTGTGCCTGGGTGCGGGAGTGGGCCGACCAAGGCCCACCGGCCGAAGACGCCAAGCTCGTCTTCATCATCGAGAATCCCCGCGACATCGGGAGCCGGGCCATGGGGGAGCAGGGTATCCGCCATCACGGCTTCATGTCGGCCCTGTATGAGCGTTTTCCCTTTCCCGACGATCCCGGGGGCTTCAGGCAACAGCCCGAAGGTGACCAGGTGCGGCCCGAGGCGGAAGCGATTCTTCGCACCTACGCCCTGGAGAAGGCGATGACCGTGCGCTTCGACCCCGCCCAAGAGACCGTCACCCTGGGTGAGTTCTCCTTCGACCAGGCGGGGTTCAGGGCCCTCCTCGACTACGTGTGGCGGGGCGGCATGCCCACGTGGCGCGACGGCATCCGGCCCCGCTACGTGGAAGACATGAGTGAAGCGGTGCGGAACTCAGAGTTCTGGCCCTTCGCGGGGATGTATCCGGACGGGTGATCGCAGCCTCGCCCCCGCCGGCCCGCCGGTGGAGACTCGCTGCTCGGTGGGGACTCGCCGGGCCTCAGATTTCACACACCACCACGCGGTCCCGGCCCCGGAGCTTCGGCCACGGCACCCGCGCGCCTCACGAGCGCAGCCGCCAACACCACCGCTACGAAGGCCACGCCCGCCAGAAGCAGGAAGGCAGGCCGGTAGCCGCCACCGGCGTCCAGGATGATCCCCATGATCCACGGCGCAAGGAGCGCTCCGAAGACTCCCACCCCATTGACGGCACCGCTGCCCAGGGCCACTGATTCGGGAGGCACCAAGCCCGGGATGAGCGCGAACGCGGGCGCGAAGGTCGCCATCTGCAGGAAGCCGATCAAGAGGATGGTGGTGAGCCCGGCGGCCGGGGTGCGGGAGAAGGCGAGGCCGACGAGCGCCAGGGTGAGCCCCGCCGAGGCCGCCAAGAGGATGCGGGTCTTACCCACCCGGTCGACGATCAGGCCCACACTGAAGGTGGCCGCGAACTGAGCCGCTGCGTACGCACCCACGATGGACCCGGCCGCCGCCACCGAGAGGCCCTGCGTATCGACCAAGAAGGATGGCGCCCACGTGGTGACACCCACAGCGCAGGAGATGATAGCCACGCTGAAGAAGGCGATGAGCCCCAGGGAGGGGATGCGGGCCAGACGGCCCACATCGAAGCCCAGGTCTTTGAGTGTGCGGCCCAGCCCACAACGCACCGCCCCGGCAGGGGGAGCGCTCCTTATCTCCCGCAGAGAAAGACTGACCAAGGCCACCACCGCCACCACGCCTCCCGCCGCCCAGAATACGGGGGCGATGCCCAACGAGGCCACCCGCGACAGGCCGAAGAAGACCAGCAGGTTGCCGATGCCCGCTCCCGCCCCGTAGATGGACCACGCCCGGCCCAAGCGGCCGGGAGCGACATGCCGGCTCATGAGGTGTCCGGCCACCGGGAGCATGACCCCGGCACCAATTCCCTGCACGGCCCGGCCCACCAGCATGAGCTCATAGCGGCTGAAGACGGCGAGGAGCACCATCCCGCCCAACATGGTCGCCAATCCGAGCAGAAGCAGACGACCTCCATACCGGCGCACCAGTCCCCCTCCCACCAGATGCATGGGTCCGGAGGTGAAGAACATGATGGACATGAGCGTGCCCACCTGGGCGGAGGTGAGCAGCCGCTCCTCACGTAGGAGCGTCGCCGTGATGGGCACCGCCATCTGCGCCACCACGGTGCAGAGGAAGCCCAGCATGAGAACGAAGGCGAGGAGTTCGCCCCGCCCCCGCCGGCCCCCCGGTGCGGACCCACCCCCCGGTCCGGACCCGCTCTCCGGTCCGGATCCGCCCTCCGGTGGGAACTCGCCCTCGGGCGCGGACAGCGGCGATGTCACGGGGTCGGGCACTCGCGCTATCGGGCGGTGGCTCAGGGGCCCCAGCCGCGCCTCGCCGGCGCACGGCCCCGCCCCACCTTGCGCAGGAGGTCGCCGAGCACCGCCAGTTCCTCCTCGGAGAGAATGCCCATCTCCTCCTCGATCTTGTCGAGGTGCTCCGGAAGGAACTCACCCATGAGCTCCTGGCCTTCGGGCGTGAGATCTAGAATCGTGTCGTCGGTGAGATCCAGCACCTCGCTGTGCGCGTGCCCGCCCTCCTCCACCCGGCGGACGAGGCCCCTCGCCTCCAAAGCCGCGACCTCACCGAAGAATGACTCCCCTCCTCCCATCAGCACTTTGGAGCGCACCGTCTCTGCGGGGAGACTTCCCTTGTTGAAGAGCACCTCGAGCACGGCGAACTGGCTGGAGGTGAGGCCCACGTGCTCCAGGTCGACGTGTATGCGGGCCGTAACCCAAGAGCAGGCCCGCGTAAGCTTGATGAACGTTGCGGCCGCGAGAACTCTCTTGCGCAGGCTGCTTTCGGCATCCTGAGTCATACCCATCTTCTGCCCCGAGACGACTGCATCCAAACCGGGAGAACGGATGAGCTCTGCGGCCCACGATACGAGAGTCGGCTCCGCCGACCGAGCGGAGACCGAGCGGCCACCCACACGTTGGCGTCAATGCGGCACCACCAGCTGCGCCGTGCTGCCCTTGCTCGTGGGAATGACCTCGAGCCGGCAATCGATGCGCTCCCGGAGCTCGGGGACGTGAGAGATCACCCCCACCAACCGCCCGTGTTCGCGGAGGGCGAGCAGAGTGTCGAGCGCGGCGTCGAGAGCTTCGGGATCGAGAGTGCCGAAGCCTTCGTCGACGAAGACCGCCTCGAGCCGGATGCCGCCCGAGAAGCTCTGCACCACGTCGGCGAGACCGAGGGCCAAGGCGAGGCTGGCCATGAAACCCTCCCCGCCGGAGAGCGTACCCACCGGCCGATCCTCGCCGGTGAACTCGTCGAACACCTCGAGGTCGAGCCCACCCGCGCGGCGGCCGTCGACAGGGCCGGCGGCCGCGTGCAGGCGGTAGCGACCCCGGGTCATCTGCAGCAGGCGTGTGGTGGCCGCCGCCAGCACCTCTGCGAGGAACACGCCCAGTACGTATCTCTGGAAGCTCAGGCTGGAACGGTTGGCGGCATCGGAGAAGAGGGCCACCCAAGAGAACTCGGCCGCGGCCGTCTCCAACTCTTCGTTGAGTGAGGCGACGCGGCTGAAGGACTCCGCTACGGCCTCGGCGTGCCTCCGCGAGGCCGCAGCGGAGGCCACCGCCGCATCGCGGGCGGCGCCGGAGTCGCGGGCGGCTTCCTCGAGCGCTCCCAGGTCGGGCGGCTCGAGCTCCTCCACCTGTGCCGCAGCCTCGGTCAGCCGTGCCGCCGCCTCGGTGGAGCTGCGCTTGGCTGCCGCCAGACTCTGGCCGGCCTTTTCGTTGGCCTCTCGCGCACTCTCGAGGGCCTCCGTGAGCGTCCCGTGCTCCTCGACTGCAGCCGCCAGTGCCTCCTCGAGAGCCCCGGGCCGGCGATACTCCTCCGGCACCTCGGCGGATTGCGTGGCGAGGATGCCCGCTGTGCGGCTTTGCCCGCTCTCTGCCTTGCCGAGGGCTTCGCGGGCCGCGTCCTTGGCGGCGCCCGCGTCTCTTGCACCAACGCGTGCTCTCTCCAGCGCCTTCTCGAGCGGGGCCGGCGGCGTGACGGCTGCGCCAAGATCGCGCAGGCGGGCCTCGACGTGGCACTGATGTTCGGTGAGGTCTTTGACGGCGGTGGTGAGGGCGTCTCCCTGGAGACCCTGTGCGCCCTCGAAACCGGGCTGCCCCACCAGGCCGCTCTCGATCTGGGTGCGCCGTGCCCGCAGGGCGACGGCGTCGGCGTGGGTCTGGCCCTTGGTGACGGCCGACGCCTTCTCCTGCTCCTCGAGCTCCCGCAGGCGCTCGCGGACCTCCTCCACCTGCTCGGTGGTCACCAACTCACCCTCGGCATGCGCCGGCGCGGGATGGTGGGTGGAGCCACAGATCGGGCACGGCTCCCCTTCCGCAAGCGCGGCGGCCAACAGCGCGGCCTGGCCCTCCCGCCAGGTGCGCTCGAGAGTATCGAGAGAGGCGGCGGCTTCCCGCACCCGGTCCGCAGCCCGTTCGTGAAGAGCCGCCGCTTCCAGAGCCTTCTCCTCAGCCGAACGGAGATCGGCATCCACCGCCGCGAGCGCCCGCAGGGCCGCGAGCCGCACCTTGACCGTGTCGGCCTCCCTCTCCACCCGCGCCGACTTCACGACCGCCTGTTGGGCGGCTTCTTGCGCCTCCCGCCATTCCCCCTCCAGGCGGGCCACTTCCGCCTCCGCGTGCACACAGCTGCCCTGGGCGGTGGCCAGTGCCTCCGCACACTCCTCCACGGCACGGCCGGCCGCCTCGTGCTCCTTCTGTGTGGCGGCCAAGGCGGTGACCTTCGCCCTGAGCGCCTCCAGATCGCGGACGCGCCCCTGAAGCTCCTCCCGCCGTGGGTCGCGAAGACGTTCCTCGGCCAGTGCAGCCCCCGCCTGTGTGGCCTGCGCTTCAGCCTCCGCGAGCGCCTCCCCGGCTTCTCGCGCGGCTTCTCGGGCGACAGCCTCGGCCTCGAACAGGGCGGCGATTCGCCGGGCCTCGTCCACCGCCTCTTGGGCCCGCACGGCCTCCTGTTTGGCGGCGGCCTCCTCCCGCTCCAGCCCGGCTGTGATCTCCCCGGTCTCGGCCAGAAGAGCTTGGAGTTGCTCCGCCGCCTCGACCTCGTGCACCGCCAGCACCTCGCCGATCTTCAGCCGTAGATCGTCCACCCGGCGACCGATGGTGCGCTTGCGCTCCTTCAGGAAGGTCTCGAACGATCCGTACAACTCGGCGTCGAAGAGTTCCTCCAGAATGCGTTGGCGCTCTCTCGAACCGGCCGACAGCAGCTCGCGGAACCTCCCCTGCGGCAGCATGATCACCTGGCGGAATTGCCCGGCTGAGAAGCCCAGGAGCTTCACCACTTTCTCGGTCACATCCGAAGTGCCTGTGGCGAGCACCTCACCCGGTGTGTTGTCATCAGAAAGGCCGGTGCGCCGCCACAGCGTGGCTTCGGGCGGCACGTTCACCAAGCCCTCACCCCTGAGCGCCGGCCGCGTCTGCCTGGGAATGCGCTCCACTCGGTAACAGTCTCTGCCGACGGCGAAGTCGAACCGCAGTGAGGTAGGATGCCCGGGTGAGGCAAACCCGCTCCGCATCTGCTCGGCCGTGCGTTCGTCGCCCGTGGTCTTACCGTAGAGGGCCACGCACATCGCATCGAGGACAGTGGTCTTGCCGGCACCGGTGGGCCCGTGGATGAGGAAGAAGGACGTCTCGCCCAGTTCCCGGAAATCGATGACCTCGGTGGAGGCGAAAGGGCCGAAGGCGTTCATCTCGAGACGGAGGGGCCGCATGGCTATGCCGACCTCCGCCGCTTCTCGAACTCCTCCACCAATCCGCTGAGTCTCTCTCGTTGCTCGGCGGTGAGCTCGGCCTCGCAGGTGTCGTTGAAGAAGTGCGCGAAGAGTTCCGCGACCCCCAGGCGGCGCACATCGTCAATGCCCCCCGGGCCCGTGCCTCCTCCGGGGGCGGCAGACGCCCGTTCACGTGCCGCATACATGACGTTGGGGTAGACGGCCCGGAGACGCTCCAGAGGGCTGGGGACGGGAAGCTCGTCGAGCAGGTCGACCCACAGGTAGTCCTCGCAACCAGGGGCGGGAGGCGGGGTATCGGGGGCCGAGAAGACGGCGGCTGCCCCGGCGCGCCCGCCCGCAGCGGTCTCACCGGCGGCGGCGGGAGCTCCGCCCCGCAGGAGATCAGCGAGATACCCCCGCACCTTGCGTACGTCGCGGCGGCAGGGAAGCTCGTACTCGGTGACGGTCACCCGGGGGCCCAACTCCACCAGCGTGACCGACTTGCGGTGATCGTGCTCGTCGAACGAGTACTTGAGCAGCGACCCCGCGTACCTGATGTGGGCGGCCCCCACCGACTGCGGACGATGCAGATGCCCGAGCGCCACGTAGTCGAACCCGTCGAACAGCGCCGCGGGCACCTGGCCGGTGCCTCCCACGGTCAAGGGCCGCTCCGACTCAGACTCACGGCCTCCCTGCACGAAGGCGTGTGCCACCACCACCTGTCGCTCATGGGGGGCGGCGCCGGCGCGCACCAGCGCCAGCCGCGCCGCCATGGCCGCCTCATGGCCACGCACATCGTCCACGCCCAGAGCTCCGGCCACCTCCGGGGGATCGGCGTGGGGGAGAGCCCACACCCGCACCGGACCCGCCGCCGTGGAAACGGCCACACTCACACCGGGTGATTCGACCGGCCCGGCGATGTGGAGACCCCGCTCCGAAAACAGGCGGCGGCCGAAGGCCAGGCGGGCCGGATTGTCGTGGTTTCCGGCCGGCACCACCACCTGAGCTGCCGTCTCGACCAGGAGCCTGGTGAGGGTGTCGTCGAGCAACGCCACCGCCTCGGGAGGCGGCACAGACCGGTCGTACACGTCGCCGGCAATGACGATGACATCGGGCTCGAGGTCCGCCGCCAGGGCGCAGAAACCATCGAGTGCGTAGGCCTGATCCTCGAGCAGGGAGGTGCCGTAGAAGATACGCCCCAAGTGCCAATCGGCGGTATGTAGGAGTCGCACGACCACAACCTCCCAGGCTTCTCAGTACCCTATGAACACCCGACTGCGGCTCACGGGCGGCCCGCGGGCCGCCGGGCCGGCAAGCCTCCGGGCCCCCAAGCCTCCGGGCGTCCCTCCACCATCGCTCCCTCAGCATAGTACACGCCGAGGACTGCAACGATGGGCCCGCGAGGGGGCGCCTGCAACCGGCGGCACTGCAGCGGAATGGTCGCGCCCGCCCGCGGCATGTCGTTCGGCGTCGCGGAATGGTCGCGCCGAGAACGGGCACTCGCCGGCCCACTCGGGGTATCCTGGGAGAGCACGATGGAATCACAGCACAGGGGGACACGTCGTGACCGAGCACAGCCTCATCAACCCGCTGAAAAGCGAGGGCCTGACCGGCCTGCGCGTGCAGTACGACCGCCGCGACGACTCCTTCGTGCTGGCGGCGGCACGGGAATGGGACGAGGTCGACTGGAGCCGCTACACCACCGGCTTCTCCCACGAGACCACCCTCACCACGCAAAGCACGGCGCTCGGCACAGACGGGGTGTGGGATCTCTTCGCCGCTCACGGAGCTAGGGGGTACCTGGAGGAGGTGTGCTCCCTTCTGCGGGCCGGTGGGCACGAGCGCATGGAGCTGTGGATCGAGCCCCGGCTGGACATGTGGTTCTTCAACAATGTCCATTCCAGCCACTTGGGCCTGAGCAACGGCCATCACGCCATCCGCAGCGGCGGCATCCGGCGGCACGAGAAGACGGACGACGAACTCGACGTCATCGTCGACGGCCTCAACCTCGCCCGCGGCATGTCGTACAAGAACGCCGCGGCCGGCCTGCCCTTCGGCGGCTGCAAGAGCGTGGTGGTGTGCGGGCCGGTGGACTTGAGCGACAACGAAACCATGGGCTTCATCGCCTACTGCATCGACCGCACCCGCTCCTTCACCGGGCCGGACATGGGGCTCGAACCCGCCCTGGCCGACGTGATGAACGAGCGCTTCTCCCGCAACTTCGGGGGAGGCACGAAGAAAGGTGTGGGTCCCAGCGGGCCACCCACCGGCTACGGCAACTTCTTGGCGTTGAAGGTGGCCTGTGAGGCGGTGTTCGACACGACCGACCTCCGCGGACGAAGTGCGGTGGTTTCCGGCATGGGCTCCGTGGGGTCGGCTCTCGCCCGCTACCTGCTCACGGACGGCGTGCGGCTCTTCATCACCGACATCGACGGCACCACCGTCACCCGCTTCACGAGCGGCCTCTCCCGCGAGGAAGCCGCAAGGGTCGATGTCGTGGCGCCCGGCGACGCACTCGCCGTGCAGGCCGACATCTTCGCTCCCTGCGCCCAGGGCGGCCTCCTTTGTGAGGAGAACATCCCCACTCTCCCCTTCCGCATCGTGATGGGTTCGGCGAACAACGTACTGCGGGCGGGTTCCAGAGAGGAGGAGATCCGCCTGGCCGGGTTGCTGGCCGAGGCGGGCATCGTCTACCAGGTGGAGTGGGTGCACAACATGGGAGGCGTGCTCTCGGGCATAGAGACCTACCTGCACGGTGAAGAGGCGTCCATGGCCAACGTGCACGAGGTCATAGAGAAGAGGGTGCCGCCGGCGACCCGCTACAACCTCGCCCAAGCGGAGCGGGAGCAGGTGAGCCCCACGGAGATCGCCTACCGCGTGGTAGAACCCGCGGTCTACGGGGGGGCGGACGAGGTGGAGGAGTAACCGAGAAGTGGAGTGGCCAACCACTTGCCATCACGTATTGGACGGCACGAGCTACCCTTCCAGTGCTTGTCCTGCGGGCTGCGACTCGACGGCATGTTTCAGGTTCTCCATGCCGCGCGCATACATCTTGTCCCACGCGCGCCTCAGGAGCAGCTTGTCAACCAAGGGAGCGATCACCGGGGGTTTCGGCTGGTACTCGAGCGCAAACGAGACTCGGGTGGATTCTCCCACCGGCTCAAAGTGCCACTGTTTGCGGGCGACAACTCCCCCGAGTGGAGCCGTGTACGTCCAGCCGTCTCCGGGGAGATACTCGACGGTCTCCCACTCACTGTGCATCTTACGGCCCAGGAAAACGAGGTCGATGGACAGTCTGGATCCTTTCCCTTCGGTCTTCTCGGCAAGTGGCTCAACATGCCGGACGTAGTCGAGATAGGTGGGGATGTTTCTCCAGTCTCTTGTGTACCGAAAGACATCCTCCAGTGGCCTGTCAATAAGTACCTGCTTCTCGATTCTGGTCATGACGCCCTCCTCGCCGCCGAGGCTTCCACGGCAAAGAACCACACTCGCCCGAAGCTCGGTTCACATTGACCCGCTCATCAGCGTTGAGGTAATAGCTCACGCACCTTCATCATAGACCCAATACCACACTATGTGAAGCGATGGCTCGGTGGGTCCGAGGAGCCGGACAAGCGTCCCTGAAGAGGCTCGACTTCTCGGATTCGTGTTCGCGAGCCCAAGAGCGCCGAGGGCGCTTCTGAACAAGTGCGGCCAATCTGCTCCACCCGGCAAGCCCCTGCCCGCCACCATGGGCGAGGCTGAGCGGCGTTCTCCAGCGTGGTCTCGGGCGTGGTCTCCGGCGTGGTCTCCGGCGTGGTGAGAACCCTTCTTCACACTTTCCTGACAATATCTGTAGGGGATTAGGTGTATAGTTACTGACAGAAGCCAAGACGTGGCCGCAAAGAGAGCAACGGCCCGGAGGTGACACCAAGTGATGTGGCACTGGAATCAATTCGGACACATGGGCAGCTGGGGCTGGATTGGAGCGCTCCTCATGGGACTCTTCTGGTTGGCAGTGGTGGTGGGATTCGTCGTACTGGTTGTGTATCTGGTGCGCCGGCCCGGCCAAAGCCCGCAACATCCCCCCTATGGGGGAGGCGAGGCCGGAACCAGATCAAGCGCGCTTCAGATCCTCGAAGAGCGCTATGCCCGCGGAGATATCGACCAAGAGGAGTTCTTGCGGCGCAAGGCCGATCTGAGTTCCTGAGCCGAGCAGACGCAGTGTCTCCATAGCTGAGCAGTCATCGTCCTCCTCCCGTGTGGCGCGGCACGAGT
>Ga0334887_1000433_pt1 | contig 68482 bp, 57 predicted proteins | sample GraSluR1_MG_10_FD_207217 | JGI IMG/M metagenome (GOLD analysis project Ga0334887, IMG submission 207217) | Sludge microbial communities from methane-producing bioreactor in Wageningen University, Netherlands - Granular Sludge_18_07-R1 | ecosystem: Engineered > Bioreactor > Anaerobic >...
GGCGATGACGGCGAACGCGATGCTCGGCGACCGGGAGAGGTGCCTGAGGGCCGGAATGGACGACTACATCTCAAAACCCGTCTCCCGCGCCGCGCTGGTGGAAGCGCTGAACAGATGGCTGGCGAAGGCCCCCCGGGAAGAGAGTCCCGTCCGTCCCGCGCTCCAGGACGCCCCCCGGCCGCCGGAGAAGGAAATATCCGCCGCCGAAAAGTCGCGGACGAAGAGAACGGAGGTCCCTCCCGAATGACGACGACGCTCGAACAGCACCTGCTGCGCAGTCCCCTGATCGGTTTCGCCCATCACCGGATCGTGCTCGACGAGACGGGGAAGCCGGTCGACTACGAGTTTCTGGAGGTGAACGAGACTTTCGAGCGTCTCACCGGGCTCAGAAGGGAGAATGTTCTGCACAAAACTGTCGGAGATGTCCTGCCAGGCATAAGGAAAGGTAATTTCGACTGGGTCGCGTTCTACGGCGAGGTCGCGCTGGGGGCGGGCGAACGCGAGTTCGAGCAGTACTCGGAGCCGCTCGGCAGGTGGTACAGCGTCCACGCCTATTCCACTGAGAGGATGTTCTTTACCACGCTCTTTCTGGACATCACCGAGAGGAAACGGGCCGAGGAAGAGATGGGGAAGGTGCGAGAAGAATTCCGTACATTGGTGGACAACCTTCCGGGGGTAGTGTACCACTGCAAGTTCGACAGGGACTGGACCATGCTGTACATGAGCGACGAGGTGCATACGCTCACCGGATACCAGCCCGCCGATTTCGTCGGGAACGCCGTGCTGACCTACGAAAGCGCGATTCACCCCGAAGACTCCGAATCCGTGGCGCGCGGCATCGAAGCCGCTCTCGCGGAGAAGGGGGGCTGGAATATCGAATACCGCATCCGGTGCAGGAACGGGGACATCCGATGGGTTCAGGAAAGAGGCAGAGGGGTCAGCGGAGATGGAGGAGATGTGCGCTTTCTGCACGGCTTCATTCTCGACATCACCGAACGCAAGCTGATCGAGGAGGAGCGGCTCTTCCAGCTCGATTTTCAGCAGATCGTCGCGGAAGCTTCCTCCGCTTTGACCGGAACGTGCAGCGACGTTGAGTTCGACGAGGCGGTGAATCTGACGCTGGAGTTGCTGGGAGAGCTCTTCGAAGTCGATCGCGCCTATCTCTTTCGCTTCTCCGAGGATATGTCGCTGATGAGCAACACGCACGAGTGGTGCTCCTCCTCGACGGAGCCGCAGAAAGATCGAATTCGGAACCGGCCGGTCGACTCGCTGTCGTGGTGGAAGGAGCGTATTCTGCAACGTGCGCCTCTGCATATTCCGTCCGTGGAGGCGCTTCCCTCCGAAGCGGAGGCGGAAAGGCGCGAGTTCCAGTCGCAGGGAATCCTATCGCTTCTCTGTCTGCCGACGGTGGGGGCGAATGGCGCTTTGAGCGGATTCATCGGGTTCGACGCGGTGCGGCGCCCCCGTTTCTGGCCGAACGATCAGATCGTGATGCTGCGCCTGGTTGCGGACACCATAGGAGGCGCGCTGGAGCGAAGACGCGCCGAGGAGGCGCTGATAGAGGCGGGACGGAAAGCGGAGGCCGCCAGCGTGGCGAAGAGTGAATTTCTTGCGAACATGAGCCACGAGATACGTACTCCCATGAACGGCGTGTTGGGGATGACGGAGCTGTTGCTGGACACTTCGCTCGACGACGAGCAGCGGCGCTTCGCCGAGATCGCCCGGACGAGCGCGGAATCTCTGCTGGAGATATTGAACGACATCCTCGACTTCTCGAAAGTGGAGGCCGGCAAGCTTGATCTAAAGGTGATGGACTTCAGCCTTTTCACGCTGCTCGACGGTTTCGAGGCTGTGATGTCCGCCGACGCGGAACGGAAGGGGGTGGCCTTTCACTCTTCGATTGCTTCCGAAGTTCCGCTTTTCCTGCGAGGAGATCCGTGGCGTCTTCGACAGATACTGACCAACCTCACCGGCAATGCGATAAAATTTACAAATGAAGGGGAAGTGCGCGTCAAGGTTTCTCTCGAAAACCAAAGTATGCATTACGTATTGCTTCGCTTCTCCGTGCGCGATACGGGCATAGGCATTCCCGCCGAGAAACTGGACGCGCTTTTTCAGAAGTTTATGCAGGTGGACGCCTTGAGCACTCGTCGGCATGGCGGCACGGGTTTGGGACTGGCCATCAGCAAACAGCTCGCGGAAATGATGGGGGGCTCCGTCGGCGTGGAGAGCGAAGAGGGGAAGGGGTCTGAGTTCTGGTTCACGGCGTGTATGGAAAAGCAGCCGGAGGGGGCGCGGCGGGACGAGCTTGCGGTCGCGGAAACAGCGACAGTCATGTCTTTCGAGAGGCGCGGGGTGCGTCTGTTGCTGGTGGAGGACAATGCCGTCAACCGGAGCGTGGCGCTTGGGCTTTTGAAGAAGCTCGGTCTTTCCGCCGATACGGCCGAGAACGGGGAGAAAGCGCTCGAAACGCTTGAGAAACACGACTACGACCTTGTGTTGATGGACTGTCAGATGCCGGTGATGGACGGGTACGAGGCGGCGCGCCGCATCCGGGCGATGGAGGGCGCGAAAGGGAGCGTTCCCGTGGTGGCGATGACGGCGCACGCGATGAGCGGCGACAGGGAGAAATGTTTGGAGGCCGGGATGGACGACTACATCGCCAAGCCGATCTCTCGGAGCGCGTTGGTGAAGGCGCTGGAACGATGGTTACCCCGCCGGAAGGAGAAACGCGTTCCGGAGGCGAACCCCCACTCAGCTCCCGCAGCAAGCTGTGCACGGGTCCCCGCCGCCCGCATGGAAGCTTCTTCTTCTATGGAGGCGGTCTGGGACGAGTCGCACCTGTTGCGTCTGCTGGAAGGCGACCGGGATATGGCGGGCGAGATTATCGCCGAGTTTCTCGAGGACACGTCGCACGAACTGGCCTCGCTCGCGAGGGCGTTGGCGGCCGGGGACATCGGCGCCGTCAATCTGCATGCGCACACAATCAAAGGTTCCGCCGCCAACGTCGGCGGTACGGTCCTCCGCTCCGTCGCTTTCGATGTGGAGAAGGCCGCGCGCGTGGGGGACATGCACGGTGCGGCTTCTTTCGTCGCACGTCTTGAGCGGGAGTTCGAGCACTTGAAACAGGCGATGCTGACCAGGCAAGGATAGCGAACGCGGAAGCGCGGATGCAGGAGGGAACCGAAGCCCGCCGGCGAAAGAAAGGAGAATGCGGGAACGCCGTTGCGGTATGGGATCTTGCGGAAGAAAAACGCCCGGCGCACCTTGAGAAGCGGGCGGCGAAAGAGGAAAGAATCGTTCGGGAGTCGTACTGCGCCGAAAAACACTTGTCCCGGTCGGTTTGAACCGGGGGTAGAGGAGGAATGAACGATGAAGGTATTCAACAATCTCAGGATGCGAAGCAAACTGATTCTGCTCTTCGGACTCACCGGGCTTCTCCCCTTGTTGCTGCTCTCCTGGTTTTCCCTATCGAGGGCGAGCGATGCCGTCATGGACGAGGTGGTTGAGAAGAACGCGCTCTTTCTGGATCTTAAAAGAGACGCCGTCGCCGAGTTCAGACGGGAGACCGAGCAGAACTGGAAGATGATGTCGATGATCAATAGAGTGTATTCGAGCATGGCGATTCTGAAGGAAAAGGGAGCGGAATCCACTGAATGGAAGAGTCGCAGCGACGGCATCCGCACATTTTACGAAGAACAGGCGAGCGCGGTGTATAGCTATCAGGACTATGTGCTGACCGACACACGCGGGAAGGTCGTTTTTTCGCTCAATTATCCGCAGATCGAAGGCGTCGATCTCTCCGGAGCGGAGTACATACGGGAGGCGCTGGGCGGAAGGGGCAACTGGTCGGACTTTTTCCGCTCTGAACATACAGGAGGCGTCGCTCTCGTGTTCGCAGGCCCATTGCGGAAGGAAGGCGCCTTCGGAGATATTGTGGGAGCTTTTTTTCTGCTGATGAATCAGACGGATATTCAACACACCGTGCATTCACAGGTCGAACAGTTGGGGAGCAGCGGCGACGCCTATCTTCTGGACGCGGACGGGCTTCTTTTCACCGATACGAAGCTGGGCGCCTTCGCCAAGGGCGCCGCGATGAAAGAACGAATCGCGGGAGATGCGGTCACGAGACTGGCGCCGGAGATTCGCGCCGGAAACACGGACTTCCGCGCCGTCGGCATATGGGACGACTACCTGGGGAACGGCGTGTTGGGGAGCGTCGGCGTGGTGCGGGTGGGAAAAAGTCCTCTGGGCGTGGTGGTCGAGGTGGACGAGAGCGAGGCGCTCGCCGGGGTGGTGGTTCTGCGGCGGATTCTTCTAATGATCGCCGGAGCGGCCGTGCTTGCGGGGCTACTGATCGCGATCCTTCTGGCGTCGCTGATTGCGCGCCCTCTCCATGTGATTCAGGGGCTTGCGGAGCGTGCGAAAGGGGGCGACCTCACCATCGGGCGCGCAGACTTCCACTACGAGGGGAGAGACGAACTCGGCGGCGTCGCGGACGCTCTCGCGGAAATGGTCGCATCGCAGCGCGAGACCGTCATGGAGCTGAAAAGGAAAGCTGTTCATCTGGCCGCGCTCTCCGAGGAGACCGCGGCATCCACCGAAGAGGTCACCAGCACCACAGGCGAGGTCGCCGAGAGCAATTCGCGGCTCGCCGAGCGGACGAGGGCCGGGCGCTCGAACTCCGTCGAAGCGTCGCAGGTGATGCTGGAGATGAGCAGCCTGATTCAGATAGCCCAGAGCTTGGCGGCGAATGCGGACAACAACTCCAAGGAGATGGCGCGGGCCGCCTCCGAAGGGGGCGGGACGGTCGAAAGGACGATCGAGCATATGGAAAACATCAAGCGCTCCGTTCAGGAGACGGAGTCGCTGTTGACGCAGCTCGACGCCTACTCGCAGCGTATCGGCGTGGTGGGCGACACCATTACCGGACTTGCGGACCAGACGAACCTGCTGGCGCTGAACGCCGCCATCGAGGCCGCGCGCGCAGGGGAGGCGGGGCGAGGGTTCGCCGTTGTCGCCGAGGAGGTGCGCAAACTCGCGGAGCAGTCTCAGCAGGGGGCGCGGGAGGTTGCCGAACTGGTGACGAAGATCCTCGAAGGTACACGCTCCGCTGTAACATCGATGCGGAAGAGCCGCGAGGGCGTCGAGGATGGCGTGACCGTCGCGCACGTCGCCGGAGGGGCGCTGGAGCGGATTAAGCACTCCATCGACGGCTCGGTGGAAGACCTGAGGAAGATCATTTCCACGACGAGCGAGGAGGTGGCCAAGTCGGAGAGGGTGATCGCCCTGATCGATACCACGTCGAGCGTGATGGAGAGCGCGGACGACCATGTGCAGAGCCTTGCCGCCTCGATGGAGGAGACCGCCGCCGCTATGGAGAACGTCGCTACCAGCGCGCAGGAGGTCAGCGAGACATCCGAGGAGCTGAAGCGCATCGCCGAGAGGTTCAGGGTGGAGCGGGACGACGAAGCCGGAGGACTCCCCGCGCTTCTGGGGGGGTAGTCCCGAACCGAGCGCTCCTTTTTCTCCGACATGGGCATGCGGGCGATGACGAGATATTCGAACGGAAAGGGTGCGTTCAATGGCGGCGTTTCTCAGCGATGATGCAGTAAAAAAGGACGAAGCGCAACGAAAACGCGAACGGTTGCTGGCGTCCGTTGTCGAGCAGAGCGAGGACATCGTCTCCTGCAAGGGGCTGGATCTTCGCGTGATCGCGGCGAATTCCGCCTTCGCGAGAGCGGTCGGGGCCAGTTCGCCGGAGGAGCTTCTCGGGAGGACCGACTCGGAGATATACGGCATCCCCCCCGACAGCGAGCCGGTCAGAACCTATATGGAGGATGATCGAAAAGCGCAGACTCTTCCACCTGGAGGCCGCATCTTCCGGGAGGAACCGTATCTTACGGATTCGGGGGAGAGGCGTTACGCCCTGACGCATAAGTACCCGATCTACGACGAGGACGGTCTGCTCGTCGGTACGGGGAGCATCTCCCGCGACATCAGCGAGCGCAAGCGCGCCGAGGAGGAACTGCGCGAGAACGAATCCCGGTTTCGGAGCATCTTCGAACACTCTCCGCTGGGACTGATCCGCTTCGGAGAGGACGGCACGATACTCGACTGCAACGACAAGTTCGTGGAGATGATGGGCTCGTCGCGAGAAAAGCTGATAGGGTTCAACTCGGCGCGCCAAAGCTCCCCCGAAATGAAAAAGGCCGTCCGGATCGCGCTGGGGGGCGAACCGTCCGTCTACGAGAGCGAATATACCTCCGTCACCGGCGGAAAGACGATTTTTCTCCGCGTCTCGTTCAACCCTGTCGTCCCGGGACAAAACCCAACGGGAGTGATCGCGGTCCTTGAGGACGTGACGGAGCGGAAGCGCGCCGAAGAGGATCTGGTGCGCGCGAAGGAGAAGGCGGAGGCGGCCAGTGTTGCGAAGAGCGAGTTTCTTGCGAACATGAGCCACGAGATACGCACGCCCATGAACGGGGTGCTGGGGATGACGGAGCTGCTGCTGGACACGACGCTCGACGAGGAGCAGCGTCGCTTCGCCGAGACGGTCCGCAGCAGCGCCGAATCGCTGTTGGAGATACTGAACGACATTCTCGACTTTTCCAAGGTGGAGGCGGGGAAGCTGGAGTTGAAGGCGATGGACTTCAGTCTTTCCTCGCTGCTCGAAGGTTTCGGCGCCGTGATGAGCGCGGGCGCGGAGAGGAAGGGGTTGTCGTTCAGTTTATCGCTCTCTCCCGATGTTCCGCTCTTTCTTCGCGGCGACCCCGGACGTTTGCGCCAGATACTGACAAACCTGACCGGGAATGCGCTCAAGTTCACGCGGGAAGGGGAGGTGCGCGTCGCGGTCTCTCTTGAAAACCAGAGCAACCATTATGCATTGCTCCGCTTCTCCGTGCGCGACACGGGCATAGGTATACCCGCCGACAAGGTGGGAACGCTTTTTCAGAAGTTCATGCAGGTGGATGCTTCGAGCACCCGAGTTCACGGCGGAACGGGTTTGGGGCTGGCCATCAGCAAGCAGCTCGCCGAGATGATGGGGGGCGCCGTCGGCGTGGAGAGCGAAGAGGGGAAGGGGGCGGAGTTCTGGTTCACGGTGTGTGTGGAGAAGCAGCCGGAGGGGGCTCGCCGTGACGAGGCGCATCGAGCGGAAGGTGTTCCGTGCAGGCGCTTCGAGGGCGTTGACGTGCGGCTGCTGGTGGTGGAGGATAACGCCGTCAACCGGAGCGTGGCACTTGGGCTTTTGAAGAAGCTCGGTCTTTCCGCCGATACGGCGGAGGACGGAGAGAAGGCGTTGGCGGCGCTCGAAAAACAGACGTACGATCTTGTGCTGATGGACTGTCAGATGCCGGTGATGGACGGGTACGAGGCGACGCGCCGCATCCGGGCGACCGAGGGAGCGAAAGGGAAAATTCCCGTGGTGGCGATGACGGCGCACGCGATGAGCGGCGACCGCGAGAAGTGTCTGGCGGCGGGGATGGACGATTACGTTGCCAAGCCGATCTCGCGGAGCGCGCTGGTGAAGGCCTTGGAACGGTGGCTGCCCGACCGGAAAAACGAGGTTGCCGCGGAGGAAGCTGCATGTTCGCTTTCCGTGGAAAGCAACGACGGTCCGCTTGTAGTCTGGGACGAGACGTTCCTGCTGCGTCTGTTGGAGGGGGACCGAGAGATGGTCGACGAGGTGATCGCCGAATACATGGAAGACGCGCCGAACAAACTGGCCGCACTCGCGAGTGCGCTGGCGTCGGGGAAAGTGGAGGAGATCAGGATGTGCGCCCACTCAATCAAGGGTTCCGCCGGCAGCGTCGGCGCCGATGCTCTTCGTTCGGCGGCCTTCGATATGGAGACGGCGGCGCGTTCCGGTGATTTGGCGGGAGCGGTTGCTCTTTCCAAGAAGCTCGAGCGAGAGTTCGATCGCTTGAAAGAGGCGATGCTCCGCAGTCGTTCAGCGTGAGATTTCCCAGTGTTTTCTGGAAACGAGAAGGAGAGTCGAACATGTGGATTCCGAACATTTTTTCCAATCTTAAAATGAAAAGCAAGCTGCTGCTTCTCTTCGCGCTGACGGGGCTGCTGCCTCTTCTCGCGCTTTCGTACCTCTCCGTTTCGAGCGCGTCGAACGCCATCGCAACGGAGGTCTTCGCCAAGAACGACCTTTTTCTTGAGCTGAAAAAAGACGCCGTCGAGGAGTTCCACCGGGAGGCGGAAGGAAACTGGATGATGATGTCGATGATCAACCGCGTCTATTCCGGACTCGCCGCGCTGCACGACAAGGGGGCGGACTCTTCGGAGTGGCTGGAAAAAAAGCCTACGATACAAGCTTTCTTCGAAAAGCAGGTCTCCGCCGCCTACGACTACGAGGACTACGTTTTGACGGACGGAACGGGGAGCGTCGTCTTCGCCCTGAACTCTCCGCAGCTCGAAGGCGTCGACCTTTCGCGAAGAGAGTATCTGCGGGAGGCTCTTCGAGGGAATACGGCATGGTCCGAAATCTTTCACTCCGAGCCCTTGAACAGAAACGTGCTCATCCTCGCCGGTCCGGTCCGGAGGGAGGGGGATCGTGGCGACGTTGTCGGCGCGTTCTTCTTCTTCGTGGACCAAAAGCGTGTTCAGGAGGTCGTGCACGAGCACGTCGACGCTCTTGGGCGCAGCGGCGACGCCTACCTGCTGAACACGGACGGACTGCTCTTCACCGATACGCGGCTGGGGAAGCTCTCCGTAAACGCCGCGATGAAAGAGCGAATTTCCGGAGAGGCGGTCGACATGCTGGCGCCTGCGCTTCGTGCGGGAAACGCGGACTTTCGCGCGGTCGGCGTCTGGGACGACTATCTGGGAAACAGCGTGCTCGGGAGCGTCGGCGTGGTCCGTGCGGGAAGCGCCTTTCTCGGCCTGGTCGTCGAGGTGGACGAGAGCGAGGCGCTCGCCGGGGTTGCCGCTCTGCGCTTTCTCCTTCTGCTGCTCACTGCCGGTATCGCGCTCGCGGGACTGCTGACGGCTTTTGCGATCACGCGCAGTCTTGTCGCCCCTATGGGCCACGTGGTCGATCTCTTCTCCAAACTGAAAGAGGGCGACTTGAGGGGGAACGTCTCCGGACATATTCTCTCCCGCGAAGACGAGATCGGCGTTCTGGGGAGGGCGTTCCAGGAGCTGACCGAGAGTTTGCGTTTCCAGATCGCCTCGCTGAAGGAGACTGCGGAGATTCTGGCCTCGTCCTCCATACAGATCGCCGCCTCCATTTCGCAAGTCACCGCCGGTGCGGAGGAGACGTCGGTAGCCGTAGTGCAAACGACCGCGACGATGGAGGAGGTGCGCACCACGGCCGAAACGAACAGCCGAAAGAGCGGAGAGGTCGCCGAGATCGCCCGGCAGGGGCTTCAGGTGGTCCAAACGGGAAGAACGGCTACGGAAGCGCTCTTCACAGGAATGGAGCAGATAGGGGAGCGGATGACCTCCATCGCCGAGACGATCATCCGCCTCAGCGAGCAGACGCAGGAGGCGGGAGAGATCACGGAGACCGTGGAGGACTTGGCCGAACAGTCGAATCTTTTGGCCGTGAACGCCTCCATCGAGGCCAGCAAGGCGGGAGAGAGCGGCAAGGGCTTTTCCGTGGTGGCGCAGGAGATCAAGAGTCTCGCCGACCAGTCAAAACAGTCCGCAAAAGAGGTGCAGCGGATATTGCGCGACATTCAAAAGGCCACCAGCGCCGCCGTGATGGCAATCGAGCAGGGGACGAAGGCCGTGGATCAGGGGGCGAAGGACGCCGCTCCGTCGAGGGAGTCCATAAAGGTGATCGCCAAGCGCTTCTCCGAATCCGCGCAGTCGGCGGCGCAGATAGCCTCCGCGAACAACGAGCTGCTCGCCGGTATCGGGCAGGTCGCGCAGGCTATGGAGAGTATTCGGGCGGCGGGGGAGCAGAACGTCTCCGGAATGAAGGAGCTGGAGTCGGCTTCCGCTTCGTTGAAGGAGACCGGGATTAGTTTGAAGCTCTTGGTGGAGCGGTACACTGTATGAAGGTTGAACCGGAACGCGATTGATAGAAACAGGGGGGAAGACGATGGGGACTGTTCTTGCAATGCCGGAAGTGCTGTCGATGGCGATGCACGCGCTCATTCTTCTGGTGAAAGGGGAAGGCAAGGTAATGAAATCGGAGGAGATCGCCGAAATGATCGACTGCTCTCATTCAAATCTGGTCCGATCATTGCAGATGCTGAAGAAGGCGGGGCTGGTCAAATCGGAGAAGGGACCCGGAGGCGGGTATTCGCTGGCCAAACCCGCCGATGTGATTACGCTGCTCGAAATTCACGAAGCGACATTCGGCCCGTTGTACTCGCCCGGGTGCGGCGTGCGAGGGTGCAGTATCGAGGGGTGCGAGTTGGTTTGGTTCACGGACCATATCACGGAGGTGTTCCGACAGCATTTTTTCAAAAGAACGCTTGCGGATCTGGTCAACTCATCGGCGCACCGCAAACGTCCGGTGGTCGTCATCGCGCAGGAGGAAAAAATATAATACGGCGCGAATTTTTTCGGTGCGCCTGTTCAAAGCCGTCTGTCTGAGAGTGATCGGAGGTATTGATGAATGCGCTGCTTTTTTCTGTTTACATGGTGCTCAACGTTGTCTTTTTGTTCGTTTTTACTTTGCAGTATTCATAGAGCGGAGGGCGCTGCCGCATTCAATCTCTTCGGTTCGCTTCGGAGCGGCGGTATCCGAAAGATGTGCCGGGCGTTTCCTACGCGCGGATTCGTCTTCATTTTCTTGTCGCTGTTCTTTTTTCGGCCGGCGACGCTTTTCGCCGATTCTTCAGTGAATGAGGCGGCGCAGAAAAGAGTCCTTGTTCTTCATTCATTTCATCAGGGGTATCAGTGGACCGACTCGGTGCACCGGGGGATCGTCGAGGGGCTGGCCCCGGAAAGCGCGTCCCTTTCGATATATACGGAGTATCTGGATGCGGCGCGCACCCCCGGAGAGAAGGGGAGCGATGCGATGCGCGCGCTCCTGAAACAGCGCTACACCGAGAGAGGCGTGCGCTTCGACGCGGTGCTGTGCGTGGACGACGACGCGCTGCACTTTCAGCTGAAGTACGGCGAAGAGCTGTTCGGGGATGTTCCCGTCGTTTTTTGCGGTATCAACAATTTCACGCCCGACATTCTCGGCGGGCGAATGAACATCACAGGGATCAACGAGGCGATCTCGGCGGCGGAGACCATAGACGTCGCTTTGAAGCTCCGCCCGAGGGCGAAACGTCTTGCCGTAGTCTCCGGCTCTCGGCTGACGGGACGGCGTAATCTGGAGATCGTGAAGGAGGCGGAACCTCTCTTTCGGAACAGAGTGGAGTTCGTTTGGCTTGAGGAACTCGAGCCGGACGAGCTTGCGAAACGCTTGGGGGAGCTTGCCGCGGACGATATCGTGCTGTATGTCTCCTACCTTCTGACCCCTTCGGGAAGGACGTTCTCTCCAAAGGAGAGCGTGGACCTGGTGCTCGCCGCTTCGCCCGCGCCCGTGTTCGGCTGCTGGGATTTCCTGATCCCTCTGGGCATCGCCGGGGGGAACGTGGTGCACGGGCAATCGCAGGGGGAAGCTGCCGCGTCGCTGGTTCGCCGGATCCTCTCGGGGACGGCGGCCGACGAGCTGCCCGTGCTCCTCGAAAGCCCGAATCGTTTTGTCTTCAACGCCTCCGTGCTGGAAAAGTTCGGGATGCCGAAAGAACAGCTTCCTTCATATTCGCTGGTGTTCGAGGAGCGGAAGAAAGGCCTTATGGATGAGTGGGAGCGCCTTTCCGGGAAAGAGGATCTGTTGGGGTACGATGTGTTCCGGGCGCACGGGGCGCCGATGCTTTTGCTGGATCCGGAGAGCGGGATGATCCTTGAGGCGAACCAGGCGGCCCTCAGCTTCTACGGGTACCCCGATCTGAACGGAATGAACATCTGGCGCATCGACACGCATACGCCGGAGGAGGTGCGGACGGCGTTGAGCAGGGCCAGGACGTTGCGGCGCAATCTTTTCAGATCCCGGCACGTTCTTGCGGACGGCTCCACGCGTTTTGTCCAGGTGCACGCCTATCCGTTGACTATCCACGGAATCCCAGTCCTCTTCTCCATGGTCATCGACGAGACGGAGCTGGTGGCCGCCGAAGCCGCCGTGCAGCAGCGGAACCGCTGGATCGTAGCCGGAGTGCTGCTGGCGCTGGCGCTCCAGTCGCTCGCCATCGTCCTGCTTGCACGGAGCACCGTCCGGCGGAAGTCAGCCGAACGGGAGGCGCGAAAGCAGCTCAACTTCAACCGTTCTCTGATCGACACCATGCCCAACGGTGTGTTCTACAAGGACAGGGACGGGCGTTATCTGGGGTGCAACGCGGCCTATACCGAACTGACCGGCCTGCGTGATGAGGATATCCGGGGCAAATCGGTCGCCGATCTGTGGCCGCGGGAGATCGCGGAGGCCTATCTTGCAAGCGACAGGGAGATCTTCGTTTCGTCCAATGTGCACAGGTATCAGGGAAGGACCGCGCATATCTGCGGAGAGGAGCGCGACGTGCTTTTCAGCAAGGCGCCGTTTTTCGACGAGAACGGCGCGGTCGCCGGGCTCGTCGGCGTAATCACCGACATCACCGAGCGGAAGCGCTTCGAGGAGGCGCTTCTGGAGAGCAACCGGAAGCTGGAGCAGAGCATGGCGCATGCGAGGGCGCTGGCGGAGAAGGCGGAGGCGGCGAACAAAGCCAAGAGCGAATTCATGACCAACATGACGCATGAACTGCTCACGCCCATGAACGGCGTTCTGGGCATGACGGACCTGCTGCTGATGGATGAAGCGTTGACGGAGGAACAGCGTCAGTATGCGGAGTGTATTCATTCCAGCGGCGAATCGCTGCTCGGGCTGATCAATAGAATTCTCGACATCTCGAAGGCCGAATCGGGGAAAATCGTCCTCGAGGCGAGGGATTTCGATCTGGCGGTTCTTCTGGAGACCTTTTCGCACGCCATGGAGCATCGAGCCCGGGAGAAAGGGTTGCGCTTTTCCACCAGGATCGCTTCCGGTCTGCCGACTGCGCTCCGAGGGGATCCTTGGCGACTGCGTCAGGTGCTCTTCAATCTGACCGACAACGCCATCAAGTTTACGCACAGGGGAGAGGTCGCGCTCTCGGTCGCCGCGGAGGAGGCGGGAGACTCCTGGGTTCTGCTGCGTTTTTCCGTGCGCGATACCGGCATCGGAATACCCCGCGAAAAAGTGGACGTCCTCTTCAAGAGTTTCAGTCAGGTGGACTCGTCCGCGACGCGCGAGTACGGCGGCGCTGGGCTCGGGCTTGCGCTCTCCAGAGAATTGGCGGAGATGATGGGCGGCGAAGTGGGCGTCGACAGCGCGGAGGGAGAAGGATCGGAATTTTGGTTCACGGCTGTATTTGAAAGACAGGCGACAGAAGGAAAAGATGAGGCTGCCGGAACTGAGCTCCCTTTCTGTGCACGGGATGCCCGTATTCTGCTTGTGGAGGACAACGCCACGAACCGGCGGGTTGTCCTGGGGATGCTTGAAAAGCTCCATGTAGAGGCGGACGCGGTTGCGGACGGCGTGGAGGCGCTTGAGGCTCTTGCGCGTACTTCGTACGACTTGCTCTTGATGGATTGCCTGATGCCCCGGATGGATGGGTACGAGACCACACGGAGGATTCGGGCGATGGAGGGAGCACTACGGAACGTTCCCATTGTCGCGGTCACGGCGAATGCGATGAAGGGCGACCGGGAGAAGTGTCTTGAGGCAGGTATGAATGATTATCTTTCCAAGCCGGTGTCGCGATCCGCTCTGGCGAAGATGCTGGAGAAGTGGCTCCTCCTTCCGGATACGACCGGCGCCCTGCAGTGCACCGATTCCGGCAGTAAGGCGCCGATTCCCGAAGAAGAGACAACTCCCGAGGGAATCGTCTGGGACAGATCCGTTCTCCTGCATCGTCTGGATGGAGACGAGGAACTGACCGACGAGATCGCCGCCGAATTTCTTGAAGATATCCCGGACGAGTTCGCCGCGCTTGCCGCAGCCCTTGCTTCGGGCGACCTTGCAAGCGCGGGTAGGCATGCGCACACGGTCAAGGGGACCTCGGCGAGCGTGGGCGGAGAAGCGCTCCGCGCAGTCGCCTTCGAGACGGAGAAGGCCGCGAAGGCGCAAGACGCGGAGGCGGCGAGCGCCGCCTTCCGCAAGATGGAATTCGAGTTCGGCAGGCTGAAGAAGGAAATGGAGAAGGGGCTCTGAACAGTTTTTCGTAGGGTGCCGAAAGCGCTTCCCGAATCCGGGGGAGCGCCGTTTCTCCCTACGAGTTCACCGCGAGGACGCCGCTCAGGATGCAGAGAATGCCAGCCCACTGCACCGGGCGCATTCGCTCGTGGAAGAAGAGAACGCCCATCGCGGCGGCCAGCAGCGGGCTGCTCGCCGTGATCGGCGTGGCGATGGAGACCGGGATGAGTTGAATTCCCTTCGTGAAGAAGTAGCCCCCGGCGGCAAGCCCGAACGTCCCTGCGGCGATCGCCCACCCCCAGGCCTTCGGGCTCATGGCGAATATCCGCATCGGGTTCGTCCCCCGGCGCAGGGAGCTTGTTCCCCAGTAGAGCCATGAAAGGGAGAAGAGAAAGAAGGAGCGCCAGAGCGTGATGGAGGCGGGGTGGATGGAGTGGACCGAGATGAGCCACTTCTGGAGCACCATCATCGCCGCCCAGGATACCGCCGCGACGAGGGCGAAGAAGAAACCCGCTCCCGAGACTGTACGCGACTCCGAAGTCTGCGCGCCGCCCGATTTCAGCAAAACGAGCCCGGCGATCATCACCACGGTGCCCAGCACGAGAGGGAGCGTAACGGCCTCGCCGAGCCAGACCGAGGAGATCGCGGTGACGAAGAGCGGGTAGCAGGAAGTGGTACCGACGGCTCTGCCGACGCCGATCATCTCGATCGAGCGGAAATAGGCGAGGTCGCCGACGATGTTGCCGATGAGGATGCTGACGAAGATGACGGCGAGATAGGGGAGAGGGTGCGGCCACCCGACGGACACACCCGGTTCGAGCATGACGAAAAAGAGCGCCGCGCCGACGAAGCCGAAGGTCCGGGCCGCCCCCATTTCGGAATGGTTCATCAGGGCAAGCCCTTTTTTCAGAAAGACGGGCCCGAGAGCCCAGCACACGGCTGCGGCGCAGCAATACAGAACACCTGCGAGATACACGATGGAATCCTCCTCGGTCCTGCGGACCATGGAATATCGATGTGACATTGCACGCAATGATAGCACAGAAACGCCTTTTCGTGCGACGGTGACGAAAAACCCGGAAAGGAATGAGTGAAAAAGGAGCCGATTCCCTTCGTTTTTCGCGGAATGAGGCGGCGCCCTCTGGTATAATCCGGGGTGACGCATTCGCATCCCCCGTGATGAATACGCGGGCGATGCGCGCATTCCAACAGCGCTACCCACCGAAAGGGGCGGGGACTAACGTAATGAACGATGAAAAAGCCATAGTGGTACGAGGGCTTACTTTTTCCTACAGAGGGGACGAGGATGTCCGGGCGGTGAAGTCGCTCGATTTCGAAGTGGACAGGGGCGAGTTCGTCGTCGTGATGGGGCCGAGCGGCGCGGGGAAGTCGACCCTTGCGAACAGTTTGAACGGGCTGATCCCGCGTTTCATACGCGGAAAGTACGAAGGGAGCGTCCTCGTGAACGGGCTGGAGGCCGCGAAGCACTCCGTCAGCAGGATGGCCGAGGAGATCGGGCTTGTGTTTCAGGATTTCGAGGCGCAGCTTTTTTCAACCAACGTAAAGCTCGAAGTCGCGTTCGGTCCGGAGAACTTCGCCGTCCCCCGGGAGGAAATAGCGGAACGCATCGGCAAGGTGCTGAAGACCGTGAACCTCGAAGGTGTGGAGGGGCGCAGCCCCGCGACGCTTTCCGGAGGGCAGAAGCAGCGGCTTGCCATCGGCTCGGTCCTCGCGATGCACCCCGATATCGTCTGTATGGACGAGCCGACAACGGACCTCGATCCGCTGGGGAAGATGGGGGTGTTCACCATCGCGAAGGAACTGCATGAACAGGGGGCTCTTACGCTGCTCATCATCGAGCACGAGACGGAGGAGGCCCTGCACGCCGACCGCCTCGTGGTGATGAAGGACGGGGAGATCGCGGCGCAGGGGAAGCCGGGAGACATCCTTCGGGACGTGCCGTTTACCGATGGAGCGGGTATCATGCCTCTGCAGATTCCGAAGTACTTTTTCGAGCTGAAGCTCTGCGAACGTGAAGAACTGCCGCTGCTTCCGAAAGAAGGGGCGGAGTTCTTCCGGCGAAAGGGGCTCGTCCTGGAGCAGTCCCGCTACAAGTGGCTTCTTGAAGGGGATCGCGCACGGGAGCGGCACTACGGGAAGATGATCGTGAAGGCGGAGGGTGTGTCGCATGTCTACCCCGACGGCAACAGGGCGGTGGACGACGTCGGCCTGGAGATTCGGGAACGTGAGTTCGTGGCTATACTGGGGCACAACGGCAGCGGCAAGACGACGCTGGTGAAGCACTTCAACGGTCTGTTGCAGCCCACCTCCGGCAAGGTTACGGTCTGCGGGAAGAGTACCGCGGAGCACTCGATCTACGAGATTGGCAAGGAGATCGGGTACGTCTTTCAGAATCCCGACCATCAGATATTCGCCGAGACCGTCTTCGACGAGGTCGCGTTCAGTCCGAAGATCAGGGGATGCCCGGAGGAGGAGCTCGCCGTCAGAGTGCGCGAGGCGCTCGAAGCGGTGGACCTCGCGGGGTACGAGAAGAAGGACCCTTTTTCGCTGAGCAAGGGAGAGCGACAGCGCGTCGCCGTCGCTTCCGTGCTCTCGGCGCGGCCGGGAATCATCATCCTCGACGAACCAACCACCGGGCTCGACTACGCGGAGCAGCGGAAGATGATGGAGTTGGTAAGGAAGCTCAACGAATCGGGGCAGACGGTGATCATGATTACGCATACGATGTGGGTGGTGGCGGAGTACGCCCACAGGGTTGTCGTGGTGAAGGACGGGCGGGTGCTGCTCGACGGGGCGACCCGCGACGTCTTCGCCAGAGAGCCGGAGCTGGAGGCGTCGCACCTGCGGCCGCCGCACATCGTCTCGATGAGCAACCTGCTCGGCCATACGCTGCTCTCGGTGGAAGAGATGAAGTACTGCACGGGAGGCGTTTCGTAATGGATATGTTTCTCTACATCGACAAAGAAACGCCCGTTCACCGGCTGGACCCGCGGACGAAGCTGCTGCTCATGTTCCTCAGTTTTGTCCTGGCGCTTTCGTTCAGGAGTTTCGTCATTCTGTCGTCGGTGCTCGTCGCCGTTTTGCTCTACGGCGCAGCGGGGAGCGCGCTCTCCAATCTGCGGCGGATACGGGTGGTGCTGATGATGATAGCGAGCTTTTCCGTGGTTATCTGGTCGGTCGCGACACCCTCCGACTCTCGTTTTCTGCTCTTCTCGCTCGAAGGGCTGCTCTACGGTGTGATGGTGGCGATCAAGACCGATTTGATGATCATCTCGGGGATGATCTTCCTGAGCACGACGAAGATCGAAGAGATCGCCGGGGGACTGGTGAAGCTGAAGCTGCCGTACCGGGGGGCGTTCGCGTTCTCCACCGCGATCCGCCTTGTGCCGATGATAGTGGCCACCAGCTATACGATCATCCAGGCGCAGAAGTCTCGGGGGCTGGACCTGGATTCGGGGTCGATGCTCCAGCGGATCCGCAAGTACGTGCCGCTGGTCATTCCTACGCTGGTTTCGGTGATCCGGGGGACGAACGTCTTCTCGATGGCGCTGGAGTCGAAGGGATTCGGCTACAGCGACGTACGGACGACTCTCCTCGAACTGCGGATGAAGCGGACCGACTGGCTGACGCTGGGCGTCGCGCTGCTGGTCGTCGCGGCGGCGTTTTTCTTCAATATGGATTCAGTGGCGTACGGAGCGTGCCTTTTCAGCGTCCGTTCGGGGAGCTGAAGCGCGCCCGTCGCTGCGAAATGCGGGCGGAGCGCCGCGGCCGAAGCGGCGGAGATGGCGAAGTGTTGGGTTTGGTCTTGAAGGAGTGGTCTTAGTGAACGAAGTATTCTCGATGTGGAAAAAAACGAAGATGGTTGTGCTTGTGGCGCTCTGCGCCGGTTTATACGCGGCCCTGCTGATCCCCTTCAAAGGGTTCGTGCTCATTCCGGGGGTTACTGAGTTCCGCCCCGCGAACGCCCTTCCCGTGGTGATGGGGCTTCTCTTCGGTCCCGCAGGAGCGTGGGGGGCGGCGATCGGCAACCTCATCGGCGACTTTTTCGGCTCGTTGGGTATCGGCAGTCTTTTCGGCTTCGTGGGGAACTTCATGTTCGCCTACGTGCCGTACAAGCTCTGGATCAATTTGGGACTGGTCTCGAAGCAGGATAAGGAACCCGACCTGAAGTCGAAGCGGAAGATCGCCGCGTACGTCGTCGTCGCGATTCTGGGGTCGGTCGCCTGCGCGCTCGTGATCGCGTGGGGGCTCGAGGTGCTCAAACTGGTGCCGTTCGCGGCGCTCGCGAGCATCATCTCGTTGAACAACTCCCTCCCCTCCGTTGTGCTGGGTATTCCCGTGCTGCTCGTGCTCTACCCCAGGATCAAGAAGTGGGACCTCCTTTGGACCGACATCATGGATGAAGAGGATATTCCCGTGGCGGGCGGCATGTCCAGGATAGGCGGGTTCTTCATGACGACGAGCATTCTCGGGGGGATGATCGGCGGTCTCATGGCCGCGCTCGGGGCGGGGCAGGCGTTTTTGTACAAGGGATTCGCCGCGGGAGGCGACGTCGGTTCGCTCGGCGTGCTCCTGGTCGCGGGAATCGGTTCGGTGGGGCTGGTGCTCTCTTCGTTCATCCAGTCGATGCCGGGGAAGAAGTAGGCTTCCGCAAGAGGAAACCGTCTTCGGAATTTTTGGGAATAGTAAGGAGGTGCGTCATGCCGAGATATGGACTGCTATTTTCCGCGCAACGCTTCAGGGCGGACTGGATTACCCTCGGAGCGGCGCTCTTGCTCTGCTGCATGCTCTCCGCAGGAGTTTCCGAGGCAGGTGTTTCACCTCTGGATGGGGCGCGGCAGCTTGTGCTTGTGGTCGCGGACGGGTGGAGCAGCGTGCCTGCAGTGCTGCAGCGCTACGAGCGCGACGCGGAGACCGCTTCCTGGCGGCCTGTCGGGAAGCGAACTCAGGTGAGCCTGGGCCGCAGCGGTCAAGGCTGGGGAATCGGATTGCATCCGGAGGAGGCGGGAAGGTCCGGCGAACCGGAGAAGCGCGAGGGCGACGGCCGGGCCCCGACAGGGATTTTCGAGCTCGTCTCCTGTTTCGCCTATGCCCCGGAGGAACTCTCCGGAACGGCGATGCCCGTTTTGAAGGCGGATTCGGAGCTGGTGTGCGTGGACGATTCCTCATCCCGTTATTACAACGAGGTCTTCCCGGGGAATGTCCCGGACAAGGACTGGAACAGCGCGGAAGACATGCTCCGCAAGGACGGGCTGTACCGCTACGGCGTCGTTGTGGCGCACAACCGGAATCCTCCGCTTCCTGGCAGGGGATCGTGCATCTTCCTCCATGTGGAGCGTTCTCCCGGCGCGCCGACGGCGGGGTGCACGGCGATGAAGCAGAGCGCGGTGAAAGAATTGATCCTGTGGCTCGATCCGGCGGCGAAACCGATGCTGGCGCAGTTCCCGAAGGATGTGTACGAGCGTTTGAAGGAAGCGTGGGCGATGCCGTAAGACGAATATCTGTAAAGAGATAGGCGCTCTTCTTCGGAGGGCGCCTTTTCCTATGCCGGAACGGCTCGTTGCTATTCTTTTAGAGAGACCGCCACCTCCACGCGGCCGTGAGGGCATTCTTCCTCTCCGCAGGGGAAGTAGTGCTCCCAGACTCTGCCGTCGGGTGTGTAGCGTTTTTCTCCGACCCAAGAGAGCAGCCCTTCCAGTGTTGCCGGAAGCGTTTCGTATGGGCCTCTGTGAAGCGCCGCGGCCAGGAGAGCGCCCGGAAGCAACTCACCCGACGATTCCTCCGTCGGCGTGCAGAGCGTCGCGCTGGACGGTCCAGCACGGAGGTCGTAGATACACAAAAGAGGGGAGGTCTCTCCGGCGTCTTCTCCGAAGATGTGCGATGCCTTGGAACGGGCTATCTCGCGGAGACGGAGGCGCTCCCCGGTCAAGGGCGCCGAAAGAACGCGCATCGGCGCCCTTCTCGTCAGTACGAACTCCTGCGGGGGAGCGCACTTTTCGAGCTGTTCCAGTTCCTCCATCGCCATCTCCAGCGCCTGTATCTTCTGGGTGATCGCGGCTCTCTGGGAGGTCGCGTAGTCGCTCCATTGTTCTCTCTTACCTCCATTCAGAATCTCCGCGATGTCTCCGAGAGAAAAATCGGCCTGACGAAGCCGCTTCAACAGCTTCGCCTCGGTAAGTTGCGATGCGAGATAGTGCCGGTAGCCCGTCGAGCAGTCGGTATATGCCGGGACAAGGATGTTCTGCTCTGCGTAGAAACGGAGCATGCGACAGGAAAGGCCGCTCAGCTTGGAGAACTGGCCTATGAGCAGAAGAGCCGGGAACGCTTCTTTCGTCTTCATGGGATGTTTCTCGGCTCCTGGCCCGCCGCGCTCATCAGTTCAAGATCGTCGTCGGAAATCTCGTCGTGTATTCTCAGTCTCTCTTCTCCGGCCATGGCGAGCAGCCGCTCGCGGAGGTCGGCAATCTCGACGCGTCTCAGCAGAAGCGTCTCTTCCTCTTTTTTCAAGGAATCCAGAACTTCGCGGATATCGCCGCAACGCAGGGCGTCGCGAACTTTATCCGGATTCAATCCGAACGAACGCAGCGACCGACCGAACTCATCCATCTTTTTCCCCCCTTTGCGGTACCCGAATGTGTTGGGCGTCATCGTACACCTTCACACAGTGTGAGGGTCAAGTCCCCCAGGTTTTTTGGGGAAATCCGCCATTTTGAACGGGCGCCGTCAAAGTACACAAAGTATGGCACGAAGCCGCTCCTCCTTCAAGTAGGGGAGGCACTATTTTTTATTTTCGCACTTGACATTGACACAGTGGCAATGTCTATACTGTCCTTATGAAAGGAGGAACAAGAGTATAGGCTGATTCCGTGCAGGTACATGCGCAAGGCGCACCGGTCGGTCACGGGGAAATGCAACCTGAAGTGCCGCTACTGCTCTATGTCCGCGCCGCACGCGAAGTACGAAGAACTATCCTTAAAGGTTTGCCTCGACATCGTTCGGCAACTCGCCGACGCGGGCATTCTGAACGTATTGCTGACGGGCGGCGAACTATTGGAAGAGAAAAAATATCCGAAAGGAGTGAAGAAAAGATGTCGAAGGAGAACGTGCGGCTTTTTTACGATACGCTGGCGAAGGATACTGATTTACAGAGCGGATTCAAAGAACGGAGCATCCGTCTGACGGAGGAGTTGAAGGGAGAGGTTCCCGGAGAGGAGCGGATGGAGGCGGTCTTCCGGGAGGAGCTGCTGCCCGTGATTCGAGAGGCTGGATTCGACTTCTCGTATGCCGACCTGAAGGAGTACGCGGAGGATGCGTCCGTCGGAGAACTCGCCGACGAGGAGCTGGCGGCGGTGGCTGCGGGTGCCGACCTGTGTGTCTGCGTGGTCGCCGGAGTCGGAGATTTTAATGGCGCAACCTTCGCATGTGTGGTGGGCGGAGCGATCGCGGCGCCGGGTTTCTGTTGCGGATGCGTGCTGGGAGGGGGAGGGGGGGCTACGTAGCGTTGAGGATGTTCTCCTTTATGAAAGAATCCGGACGGTACATAGACAGCCGACGTTTCGAGAAAAACAGGAGAAGGGGGCTTCCCGATGCAATGGTCACGGTATAACACGCTCTTTCGATCCGACCTCGGCCGATTCTGCTACAGCTCTCTCTCCAATACGCTTTTGGAGCTGGACGAGATTCATTACGCCTTGCTGGAAGCGTGTCAACGCGGCCATGAACTCTCCGGCGCGCGGAATAACGGCTTTTTCGGCCTGTTGAGGGAGAAGTATATGCTTGTAGAAGCCGAGGAGGAAGACGGGCTGTTGCTGGCCCGCCACTACCGACGGCAGGCGCTTGCTTTCGAGACGTCGACTCTGCGTCTCACCGTCTGTCCGACTCTGCGCTGCAACTTTCGCTGTTCCTACTGCTTCCAGGACAGTCAGCAGGACGGGCTGTTCATGAACGCGAAAACCCAAGAGCGACTTGTCGAATGGATCAAGGAACAGGCGACCTCCCCGAAAATACCCGGGAAGGCGGGTATCCGGGCCCTGGCGGTAGCCTGGTACGGAGGGGAGCCTCTTCTCGCCTTCGAAACGATCCGATCCCTGAGCGAGCGTTTTCTCGCTCTCGACCTCTCCTACGAGAAGGCTGTTCTGGTCACGAACGGCTACCTCCTGGACCGGGAGAAAATCGCCCGGTTGAACGACCTGAGAATCGGCATCGTTCAGATCACTCTGGACGGTCCGCCCGAGATGCACGACGCGAGGCGGGTTCTGGCTGACGGCGGTCCAACCTTTTCACGTATCCTCGGAAACGTCGAGGCCCTCATGGAATCCGATTATGCAGGCATGTGCAGTATCCGGGTCAATGTGGACAAACGCAACGCAGAAGGCTTTCTCGCCCTTCGGGAAGAGCTGCTGGTACGCTTTCGAGGGAAGAATGTCTCCGTCTCGCCGGCCCGAGTGGATGTCATGGGTGGTTCGACCTGCGACGGAGGCTGCCGCATGGATACGGAAGAGTGGACTGACTTCGGTTTGGAGTTGGCGCGTCGTCACGGCGTGCTTCCCGCATGGGGGCTTCACCCCCTCGACCAGGAGCCTCTCTGCGTGGCCGGGAGTTCCCGAAGCTTCGTCCTGGGGCCGGAGGGAGAACTCTATAAGTGCTGGGACGACGCGGGAAGGCCGGGGATGGTGGTAGGAAGCATCCACGCCCCCGATACGATCACCGATGCCGTGTTGACGGCGCAATACTCGACCGGGGTGGATCCCTACAGCGATCCCGAGTGCAGGGCGTGCGTCGTATTGCCTATTTGCGGCGGAGGGTGTCCGCACCGGCGGTTGCTGGCAAAATATCGTGGCCAGGAGGGCGCCAGGCGTTGTTCGCCATACAAGACTCGGCTCCGGGACTATCTGGAAGCGTACATCGACACGCTTCGGACCCGCGAGATATGCGCAACCTTGCTGAAAGCGGGAGCGACCGCGACCGGAAAAACGCGAACGGGCTATCGGGTAATCTCGCCGGCGGCGGCGCGGAAACCGGAGAACGAGGAGAGGGCATAGCAGTCGGTCGAACTCCACCCCAGCGCAAAGCGGAAAGGTTTCGGCATCGCCCTGCAGGCGGTGTACTGAAAGAGAGAAGACGAATACGGGAAGGAGAATAATCATGTCGATGGAACAGGCGAGACGATTCATCGAGCGGATCAAGACGGACGAGGCGTTCAGAAAGAAGTTGGCGGCGGTCGAGGATGTGGCGGAACGGATGAATATGGCCAGGGAAGAAGGGTACGATTGTACGGCGGAGGAAATCGAGAAGATATCGATGGAATTGGAGGATACTGATTTGGACGGAGTTGCGGCGGCAAAACTGCTCTGCCGGAATATGATATGTTTCGGATAACGAAGGGAGGCGTGGGCATGTCTATGGAATCAGCTTCGGCCTTTTTCGAGCGGGCGAGGAGTGATGCGGATTTGCGGAGGAATCTGAAAGATCTTGGGAAGGAAGAGGCGGGGGCGTACATACGGGAGGCGCTTGGATACGATTTTACCGAGGATGAGATACGACGGACGGTCTTGGAGCGGAACCCGGAAATAGACGACGAGCTTGAAGCTGTGATAGGAGACAATGTCGGTGTCGCCATCGGCGGACTCTTCGGAATCGGGGGGGTGACGGGCATCGGCGTCGCCGCAGAGGCGGCGGCGGGGCTCGCTATCTTCGGTGTTGTCGCCGCAGGAGTCGCAGCCGCGTAACGTAATCGAAAGGAGCGATGAGCATGTCGAAGGAGAACGTCCGTCTTTTTTTCGCCGCGCTGGCGAAGGACGATGTGTTGCAAAACAAGTTCGGCGAAATGAACGCCCGTTTGACCGAGAGAGTCAAAGGAACGCCGCCCGATGAGGAACAGTTCGAGCAGCTCTTCCGGGACGAGCTGCTTCCCGCGATTCGGGAGGCTGGATTCAGCTTTTCTGCGCAGGAGTGGAAGGAGTATTTCGAGGAATCCAAGGAGGTGACGGCATTTTCCGAAGAGGAGTTGGATGCCGTCGCCGCAGGAACCGAGTGCATAGGAATAGGAACAATAAATATTCAGAACATACACTGCCCATGTGTCTCCTCGGGGAGCGGAGTGAGATAAAAAACGGTTTTTCCGCGGCGCAGCGGGAGGGGAACTCCCGGACCGTCCTTCGAATGCTCGGAGATGTTTTCTTCCTGCCGCCGCAATGAAGAACAAATCTTGACTCCGGCACGCTGCGGACAAAGCTCAATGGCGACCGACGCGAGTGCTGTCCCAGCTACCGCATGGCAACAGTATGAATAAACGTCTTTACTCCTCGTGTACGGCTCCTTTTTCTACGTCCTGCAATACCGCGTACTCTTTTTCAATAGTGCGCTTAAAACTTTCGGGCAGGTCGTTCCAACTGTGCAAATCCACCCGGAAAGGCACGTTCGATTCATCCAATGCTTCTTTCAGCTCGGAAAACCGCATTTGCTGTTCTTTCCCGATGAATGCAACCAAGTCCAGATCGCTCGATGGCTTTGCGGTAAATTTCACCCGCGAACCAAATGCCCAAACAAGGGTATTCGGAATGTACGTATGTAATAAACCTCTAATCATAGAGAGGTGTTTCTCTGAAAGTTGAATATGAAGAGCTATTTCCATGGTGATCCTGTCATTTTTGTAAGTAAATCGATTGCATCCGGTATGAACGAGTGTATAAGCAAGAGTGCCTCTTCCGCCTTTTCTTCGGAATAATTATGCGAGGTATAGATTCTGGCGTCGGCGTATCGGAGCCATTTTTCTGCGTTTGTTTTGAACAGTGTATTCTCCGCTGCAATCCTGAAGAGAGGTTTGGGGCTATTAGGTATTTCCGGAAGGCCGAGTTCTTCAATAAGGTACCTTTTGAGCGTTTCCCACAACGTGTCATAACAGATTTCAAAACGTTGAATCACGGATTCTTTTATCGCTTCTTTTTCCAATAGGCCTAAATCCGCTCTGGAATCAATCGTTAGAAAATTGGTGTACTGCGCTTGGAGGTGCTTCAAAGATTTTATAAGTCTGCTGTAGTCAATCATTGTCCGGCTCCTTGTATGTTTGCCCGTAGACGCAAAAAAGAGGCGAGTTGCCGCTTTTCTCTCCGATGCGGTACCCGATTTTCTGCGTTATCGCACACCTTCGCATAGTGTGAGAGTCAAGGCTCCGAGTATTCTTCGGAGAGCCGCCGTTGATACAGGGCGCCTTCAAAGTACACAAAGTATGCCACGAAGCCGCTCCTCCTTCAAGTAGGGGCGGCACTATTTTTTATTTTCGCACTTGACATTGACACAGTGTCAAAGTTTATACTGTCGGCGGTAAGACGGGGACTTCTGTTTTTCCTACACGCTATTCTACGTACGATGGGAGGGAGTCGGTATGTCGGTTGAAGCTGCTGCGGCGTTTTACGACCGTCTCGGAAACGACTCGGCGCTTATGGGAAAGTTGAAGGAGTTAGGCGACAAGGAGCGTCTGGTGCTCTACGTGAAGGACGAACTCGGGTACGACTTCACCCGGGAAGAGATGCGGAAGGTGCTTTTCGAGCGGAATCCGGAGATGAGCGAAGAGGAGCTGCAATCGGTTGTCGGAGGCGCTGGGTCCGGCGGGGGAGCGGACGGGGTTTTTGTTGCAAACGTGATCGTAACGGCAGGTTTGTAGATCGTTATTCGTTTCGGCTTTCCTTGTTGTTATCGAGACCTGCTTCAACGAAACCGTCGTGTTTCGACGGGAAGCGTTTTCTGGTCGAGGGAAGCCGGGGAATCCGGTTTCAGCGCTGGGGAGAGAATTGACATATGAACGCGGAGAAGGTCGCGTGCGTTCGATACCGGGTTGAAAACGATGCAATGACCGAAAACGAGGGGGACCGACGCATTTCCCCCTCGTTTTTTCCAGACCGAACTAAAAAGGAGGAAGAGCCATGTCGATTGAATTCGCTGCTGCGTTTTACGACCGTCTCCAGAACGAGGTTTCACTTCAGGAACAACTGAAGGCGATGGCCGACAGGGATCGGGTGGAAGCGTATGTGCGGGACGAACTCGGGTACGACTTCACAAAGGAAGAGATGCAGAAGGTGATCTTCGAGCGGAACCCGGAGATGACCGACGAGGAGCTGGAGGCGGTCGTCGGAGGAGTAAGCGACGATATGCTGATCGGAATAAGCATCGGCGTCGGCATCGGCGGGGGGATGGGGATTATCGCGCTGGCGATCGCCGCTGCGGCAGCGTAGCGAAAAGAGAGCGGGTTTTTTGAACCGTCCGTTCCGCAAGGGAGGGGCGCATTCGAGGGAGGTATCGAGGATGTCGGTGGAATCCGCAGTAGCGTTCTACGAGCGTCTGGAGAAGGATATCGAGTTGCAGGAGAAGCTGAAGCTGCTTGGGACAAAGGAGAAGATCGAACAGCACGTGAAGGGGGAGCTCGGGTACGACTTCACGCTTGAGGAGATGCAGAAAGTGATCTTCGAGAAGAATCCGGATTTGACCGATGACGAGCTGGAGGCGGTCGTGGGAGGCGATATCAATGTTGGTGTCGTCGTTGGCGGGCTCGTCGGAATTGTCGGACTGACAGGCATCGGCGTCGCCGCGGGGGCGTTCGCCGGGTTCACTCTCTTCGGCGTTGTGGCCGCAGGAGTCGCAGCAGCGTAATACGCGGCGGAGATCTGGATGTTCTAAAAGCTAAAGGACCTGTGCTGTAAAGGCTAAGAATCCTACATGATCCCGTTTCAGAGCTGACGGAGAAGGATGTGTTGAAGTTGTGTAGAGAGCATGGCGTCAGGTATGCAGAGCGCACCTCTCCGGAAGGAAGTCTTCCCCATGCCAAATGTGTTGCGCGTTTTTCGCGCGACCTGCTGGGCGAAGAACCCCTGCTCTACGCTCCGGAGGGGGAAAGAATCGTCGTTGGAAGAACCTATGAAGAACTTTTCGCCGGAGGCGTCGTGAAGAAGTGGCGCGTCGACGCCCTGGTCGACTTCCTCGCGACGGGAACGTGCGTCTTCCCCGGCGGCAAGACCTTCTTCGAGGGCGTCTTCGAGGTTCCTCCCGGTCACGATCTGATCGTTTCGGAAGGGCAAGCCTCGATCGTCGAGCGCGAAACGCTGCCGGAGGCGACCGAGGAGCTGGGCGAGGAGGCGCTCCCTTTGCTGCGCGAGCTGCTGACGGAGGCGCTCGGGGACGAACTGGAGACGGCGGCGCTCTGCCTGAGCGGGGGGCTGGATTCGTCGTCCGTCGCCGCCGCGTGGGCGAGAAGGGGAACACCCCGCTGCTTCGTCTATGGACCGCAGGGAGCGCCCGACCGCGAGCGAGCGCTTGCAGTAGCGGACGTCCTGGGCGTCGAACCCGTCGTGCTGGAGCCGGAAGGCCCCGCGGCGATCGACGAGCTGAAGGAGCTGTTCCGGGTTCTCGAGATCCCCGCGCATATCCCCGGCGCGCCGCTTCCGCAGTTCCGCCTGATGAGGGCGATGGCCCGCGCCGGAACGAAGGCCGTCCTCAGCGGCCAGGGGGGCGACGAACTGTTCTGCGGCTACCCCTGGCACTTTCCCCTTGCGATGAAAAAACTGCGATGTCGCGACCAAGGGACGGCGGCGAAGCTGGAAGCCCTCCACGAGGAGCATCCCCCCTTCGGACCCGTGGAGCTGCGGATGACGCGGCGAGCGTTCACACGGACGTCGAGCTGGGTGGTATTGAACGACGGGGGAGCGTGCGAAGCCCTCGGGCTCTCGCGGGAGAAGGTCGCCGAACGGGAGGCGGTGCGCTTTTTCGCCGCCGACCTGGAGGCGTGGGACGCGCTGCGGCGGCACGGCCTGACGGGGAGAAGTCTGCGCTACCTTCTGCACTACGACCATCGGCTTGCGAGCCATTTCGGGGTCGAGGGACGCGCGCCCCTTCTGAGCCGGGGAATAGTCGATCTGGCCTCGCGCTTCCGGCTGGACTTTCTCTACGGAGGAGGATTGCTTAAGTATCCGCTTCGCGTACTCTTTCCCGAACTTCCCGAGAGCGTGCGCTTCGAGGCGCGTAAAACGGGATTCTGGCATAACGGGCCGTCCCTTCCGGATCTTCGGGACGAAGTGCGGCGTATGCTGGAGACGACGCCTCTCGGGAATCTGGTCGCCCGTCCGGAGGCTGTGGAGAGGATGAATCCGGGCGCTCTCTGGCGCTTCTTCTCGGTGGGGACATTGCTGGAGGAGGATGCGCGGAAGGGGGCTTGACTCTGACACGGTGTGAAGGTGTACCGTAGCGTTGGATCGGAACTTTTCCGACGGAGGAAGAGAAAACGAACAGGGAGGTGTTGTGAATGTCGATGGAATCCGCAGTATCGTTCTACGAGCGATTGGAGAAGGACGTCGAGCTGCAAAAGAAGCTGAAGGAGCTTGGAACGAAGGAGAGCATCTCGCAGTACGTGAAGGGGGAACTCGGGTACGACTTCACGCTGGAGGAGATGCAGAAGGTGATCTTCGAGCGGAATCCCCAGATGACCGACGAGGAGTTGGAGGCGGTCGTCGGAGGAGGTCAGCTTCTTGAAATCATCGCGAGCATTTTCATGAGCCTTCTTGGAGCGGCCGCCTGAAGCGGCGAAAATTCTTGGACACCGGGAGGTACGGAAAATGTCGATCGAATCCGCAGTTGCGTTCTACGAACGGGTTGAGAAGGATACCGCGTTGCAGGCGAAGTTGAAAGAGTTGAACACGAAGGAGAATATTTCGCAGTACGTGAAGGGGGAACTCGGGTACGACTTCACGCTCGAGGAGATGCAGAAGGTGATCTTCGAGCGGAATCCCGAGATGACCGACGAGGAGCTGGAGGCGGTCGTCGGAGGGGGCGCCGATTTCTGGTGGGGTGCAATAACGGGGATGATCGTCATAGGCGTCCCTACTCTCATCGGATTGGCGGCGGCAACGGCCGCGGCGTGATCGCCCCCGACCTGTTTCTCCGGAAGAGCGGCCGCATGGGGCCTACTGTGTGCGTATCGTTCCGGGAAGTGCGATCGCGGTCGCAAACGAGTATCACGACGAAGGGAAGTGAACGAATGGGACGGGAAACGGCAGGAGAGACGAAGAGGGAAGTTCCGCCCGTGCTCTTTCGCGGCGAGGAACTCCGATTGGAGAAGATCGCCGACGAGGAGGGAACCTCCGCGCACCCGATGAGGGCGGAGGAGGCGTGGGCGCGCTTCGATCCCTTTTTGAAGCGCACGGGCGTGACGCGGGTTTCCGACATCACGCATCTGGACCGGATCGGGATTCCGGTCTTCAACGTACTGCGCCCCAGCGTCGACGGCTACACGACGGCGCACGGCAAGGGGTTCACGAAAAACGCGGCCCGTCTCTCCGCCGCCGGGGAGTCGCTGGAACGGTGGTACGCGACCCGGACCGCGATACCCTCCATCCGGGGGACGTGGAACGAGCTGTCGAAAAAGTACCCCATGGTTTCGCCGGAGCGGCTCGCTCCCACGCCGCACTCCTTCTTCCACAAGGATCTGGAGATCCCCTGGGCGCTCGGCTGGGACATCGCGCGTCAGGAAGAGGTCCCGCTGCCGCTGGAGCTGGTCCGTCTCTCCCCCGGAGGCCCCGACAGCTCGCTCTTGAGCCTCGACGAGGGGCTGCTCTTCCAGTGCAGCTCCAACGGACTCTCCTGCGGAGTGCGCTTCCTCGAAGCCGTTTCACAGGCGTTGCTGGAGGTCGTCGAACGCGATTCGGTGACTTCGTGCACAATGGGATCCCGCGGCAAGGGACTCCCCGGCCCGGTCTTCCGCGCCGCCAAGGCGGAGACGGTCCCCTTCCCGAAGGTGCGGGAACTGTTCGACCGGATACGCTCCGCAGGCATAGAAATCCTGCTGTGCGACAACGGGACGGACGTCCGCGTGCCGACGTGGAACTGCTACCTGTTCGACATGGAGGACGCGGGGGGGATAGGCGGTGTGGCCCACGGAATGGGAAGCTCGCTCGATGTGGAGACCGCGATGATCCGCGCCGTGACCGAGGCGGTTCAGGGGCGGTGCGTCTTCCTCTCCGGCGTGCGCGACATCGTTCCGTCGAAGGAGTTCGGCGGCTTCATGAGCGGCGACGCGCGCCTCGCGAAGGAGGCGATGGAGAGCGCCGTCGGTGAATGGATGGACATGAGCGGCGTGAAGGACTCGCCCTTCGCCACGTTCGAGGAGGACGTTCGCGAAACGGTGCGGCGGCTCTCGGCCGTCGGGCTCGACCGGGTGATCGTCTACCGGCTTTCTCGCCCCGACGATCCCGTGCAGGCAGCGAAGGTGTTCGTTCCCGGCGCCGAAGGGTACATCTTCCCGTACTATCTGCCGGGCGAGCGCGCCGTCGCGGCCATCAGGCACGGACTCGAAGAGGGAAGCCCCCTCTTCCGCGAGGAGGGGTTCTCATGGTAGCGATCATCTTCGGCGGTCCCTCCCTGGAGGGCGTCGACAAAACGAAAACGGACGCGATCTTTTTTCCCGCCGCCGCGCAGGGCGACCTTATTCGGGCGGTGCGCGAACACAGTCCGTCGGCGATAGGTTTGCTCGATTGCGGACTCCCCTACCGGAGCCTGCCGACGTGGCACAAAGAGATCCTCTTCGCCCTCGCGCGCGGGGTGGCGGTCGTCGGCGCCGTCGCGGTCGGAGCGCACCGCGCCGTCGAACTGGGGCCCAACGGCATGGAAGGGGTCGGAGGCATCTATGAGCGCGTGGCATCCGGAGAGCTGGAGCGCGACGACGAAGTGCTCTGCGACTGGGAAGAGACTCCGGACGGAATCCGCCGTCTCACCCTGCCGCTGGTGACCATGCGCGACGGCGTGGCCGCCGCGAAGAACGCAGGAACTCTCTCCGACGAAAGCGCTTCGTCGCTGCTCTCGCTCGCCGAACGGCTCTTCTGGAGAAAGCGCACCTGGAGGGCGCTCCTCGACGCCGCCGCTGCGGAGGGCGTACCCGAGGCGGAGCTGCGCGCCTTCGAGGCGTGGCTTCCGAACGCGCCGGACCCCGTGAAGGAGGACGCCGAAGCGCTGCTGCGGCGCGTGGAGGAACTCGCGCGCGGGGGCGAGGAGTCCGGAAGGACTGTCCGGGGCGATTCCGCGAGAAAAGGAGATCCCGGCGAGGCGTCCGCGCTCTTCAAGTCTCTGGACCAGCGCGACCGCCCGGTACCGACGTCGAACGGCACGATCCGCCAGTGGATGATCGGCGACATGGTCAGCTTCGCCCACCCCGAGGCGGAGGACGTGAACGGCGGAGCCCTGAACCGGCGTCTTGCCCTGCTGCTCGCCGCTCTGTGGGGCGTGGTTCCCCGAAGCGAGGAGCTGGAGGCCGAGGAGAAGCGCCTTCGCCGCCGCTTCAAACTCAAGAGCGACGAAGCGTTCGCCGCATGGAAGAAGGAGAACGACCTCGACGAAGAGGAGATGGCCCGTCTTCTGGAGGAGGAGGCGCTGCTGCACAAGCTCCACCGGTGGTACATGCAGGGGCGTATTCACGGCAAGAACACCGGAGCGGTGCTCGACGAGCTGAAACTGCGGGGCGGCTACGCGGAGTGGAAGGAGCGCGCCGCGAGGCGCGACGCGCTGCTGAGCGGGCAGCCCGAAGTGCTCCGCGAAGAGAGGGAGCGGGCGTGCTCCACCCCCTTCATGACGCTGGTGCGCGAGCATCTGCGGGCGGACGGCTTCCCGTGGCACGGGGCGATGCTGCCGGAGGCGATTCCGGAGACGGGGCTGGAGCCGCGCGACCTGGTGGAGGAGCTGCTGCTCGCCCGCGCCGCCCGGAGGATTCTGGGGGACACGACGCAGTTCGGAGCCGGAGAGAAGTAAGGAGTTTCAGCGTCCGTTCCGAGAGAGGAGGTGAAGAAGAGGTTGTAGTTGTAGATGTCTAAGGAATCCGCAGTTGCGTTCTACGAGCGCGTAGAGCGGGACGATAAAAAACGGGAGGTGTTGTAGATGTCTAAGGAATCCGCAGTTGCGTTCTACGAGCGTGTAGAGCGGGACGTCGAGTTGCAGGAGAAGCTGAAGGATCTGAACACGAAAGAGAATATCGCGAGGTACGTGAAGGAGGAACTTGGGTACGACTTCACGCTGGAGGAGATGCAGAAGGTGATCTTCGAGAAGAATCCGGAGGTTACGGACGAGGAGTTGGAGGCCGTCGTGGGAGGATCCATTACGCTGATAACAATTTTCGGTGCCGGGATGGCCATTTCGGGGGCCATTCTTTCGCTCGCTCTGGCCGCCGCCGCGTGAAGCGGCTCCGCGCTTTATTAGTTTCCTGCGGGAGAAGGCGCCGGGTGTTTTTCCGGAAAGAGCGTCACTGATTTCGAGGAGGTGTCGTGCATGTCGATAGAATCGGCGAAGGCGTTTTACGAACGGGTGGAGACGGATACGGAGTTGCAGGAAAAGCTGAAGGAGCTGAATACGAAGGAGAACATCGAGCCGTACGTGAAGGGGGAACTGGGGTACGAATTCACGCTGGAGGAGATGCAGAAGGTGATCTTCGAGAAGAACCCGGAGATGACCGAGGAGGAGCTGGAAGCCGTCGTCGGGGGCGGATTGATCAGCGGAACCTTGCTGGTCCTTCTTGCCGGTCCGGTCTTTATCGTGGGACTTGCCGTCGGAGTGGCCGCGGCCTGATCCGGACGCCGCCGTTCCGTGCCGCTTCGGCTGAAAGGGAAACGCGGATCGGTTCCGAAAGCGCGTGCGGCGTATGCCCCCTTTCAGTTTTTCCAAGGCTGATGGAACTATGAGGAGCTATTTTGAAAATGTAGTGTTCATCAGGGGCGAACTGCGCCGTTTGGACGCGGAAATAAGGCGTCTGAACGACGCGTTCGCCTCCGGCGGCTTCGTGGAAGAAACGTACGGGGAAAAACAGGAACGGAAATCCATCGTTTACGCGTGCGCTATGCTGCAGAGACTCTTGTTCGAATGCGAGCGGCGCGGACATGAACACCCCCGCGTACCGCAGCGGGACGCGGAACTGCTGTATCGTTTATTGATGGGTTTTTACGATGAATGATGACCTTGCGCGAATCCCGACCGGCCGTATCGTGTGCGCGCCCGAGGCGTTTTCTACCGCTGCGCCCAGCGGCCCATGACCCGGTCGGCTTCCGCGAGGACGAGCCACAGCTCCTGTACGGCGCTCAAAAACTCCGTGCGGCTCTTCTGGTCGGCCTCCTGGGCGTTGATCAGGTCGAGCTGGGAACCCATTCCCTCGCGGTACATCAGCTCGGCGATTTCAAGCTCCTTGTCGGCGCGCTCGGCCTGCCGTCGCCGGATGGCGACGATCTCGAGCGCTCTGGTCCACCGCTCCCGCACCAGGTCGGCCTCCCGTTTCAGACCGTCGCGCCTCGCGGCCAGCTCGTACTCGGTCTTGCGGAGCATCAGCGCCGCCGCTTCCGTTGTGTTCGAGGTCTTTCCGCCGTCCGCAAGTGGGATCGTGAGCACGGCGCGGACGAAAACCTCTCCCGTTCTTTCTTCGGCATAGGACGAGGCGTAGTCCTGTCCGACTCTCAGCCCGACGGAGAGGTCGACGAACGGGGAGAGCCCCTTCGCGGCGAGCGAGCGCTGCACCGAAGCCCGCTCCTTGGAAAGGAGCAGGGCGGCGACGTCGGGGCGGTTGCCCCACGCCTTCTCCTCGTCCACGACGAGAGGCGCCCCGTCGAGCTCGGGGGGCGCGATCGTCGGAATCGCCGGGGCCCCTCCGGCGAGGGCGCTCATTTCCACGAGCTGCTGCTCGTACTTCTGCCGGGCCTGGAGGAGAAAGGCTTCGCCGTCGTCCACCTGCGACTGCGCCCGCAACAGCTCCAGCAGGGAGACCATCTCCTTGTCGAACTTCTCCTTGGTGATCGTGAGCGACTCGCGGCGTTTCTCCACGATCTGTTCCATCGCCTCCCGGTTCAGCGCGGCCATCACCGCCTGGCGGTAGGCGGACGCGGCGAGGGCGAGACGTTCATTGACCGCGTCGGCGTACTGGTTCCGAAGGATCTCGACGCCGAGCAGCAGATCGCGCTCCTGAAGCCCGTAACTGCCGGAGAGGTTGACGCGGTGCGAGAGGGAGAGATCGACCTGCTGGTCGCCCCGGTCCTTGTCGAGCCACTTGCTCGCCTCGGCGGAGAGGCCGAGGGAGGGACGCTGGACGGCCAGTTCCGCCCGGGCGGAGAAGAGGCGCGCCTCGATCTCCTGTCTGACGGCGGCGAGGTCGTTGTTCCGTTCCATCACGAGCGCGAGATACCGCGCCTCGTCCAAGGGCGCGGAAAAGGCGGCGCAGGGAAGAATGAACGGAAGCAGGAGCGCTAATGCGAGGAGCGGACGTGTTTTCATGAAGCCTCCTTGGTAATGAATCGAATGAAGAGCCGTTCGTTGCGACTATTCTACTCCAGCGGCCCGTCGAAAACCATACGTTCGTCATTCGGACCGCATGACGATTCAAAAGAAAAAACTGTTGAGTGCTTGCAAATACTGGATTTTCAAGGGGGGGTTAAAAAGATCACCCCCCCTTTTTTTCTCCTGCGGGTGATACAATCCGCCGCAGGTTGAGAATATTTTCAGAAGCGCCGCTTGACCTTGACACTGTGTGAAGGTGTATGGTTCGACCGAAGTTTCGGAAACTTCGGTCGAAAGCGGGGCGTCGCCGTCCGTCACTTTGTGGTTGTGCTTGAGGCGGGGGCTGTTTCTTCCGAGCTTCGGGAAGAGCGAAACTACCAGAAAGGAGCAAGAGGAAATGTCGAAGGAGAAGGTACGGCATTTTTATAATTCGCTGGCGAAAGAGAGCGACCTGCAGAGGCGGTTGCAGGAACGGAGCGCTCGCTTCGCGGAGGAATTGAAAGGGGATGTTCCCGAAGAGGAGCGGATGGAGGCGTTCTTCCTTGATGCGATGCTGCCCGTAGTGCGGGAGGCGGGGTTCGATTTCTCGTATGCCGATCTGAAGGCGTACGCGGAGGAGACGTCCGCCGGGGAGCTGGCCGACGAGGAGCTTGCGGTTGTTTCCGGGGGAGGCAACGGCTGCTTTTGCCTCATGTGGGGCGCAGGCGAATATAACGGAGGAACGGGATGCCAGTGCACCATTTCGGGACATCTGCACAGCGGCGATATGAGCTGTACGTGCCACTTAGCGGGCGCCGGTTCTTGACGGACCGAAGTTCTGCGCCGGACACTCGGCGCGGGGGGAGATCGATATTCGGGACGTCCCTTCCGCGAGGGAGGAGCAAATTCCAAGGAGGCGAGGAAGATGTCGATCGAGTCCGCCGCGGCGTTCTATGAGCGGTTGGAGAAGGATGCCGAGTTGATGGCGCGAATCAAGGAGCTTGCGAGTCCGGAGAAGATCGAGCGCTATGTGACGGAGGAACTCGGGTATAGTTTTACGAAAGAAGAGATGCAGAAAGTGGTTTTCGAGAGGAACCCGGAGATGACGGACGAGGAACTGGAGGCTGTTACCGGGGGGACGATAATGATCGTACTGGTCTATATCGTAGGAATCGCGGCCTTGGCGGCCGGAGTGGGATAAGGTTCTTGAAGGGAGAGCGTTCAAGATGTCGATTGAATCCGCTGCGGCGTTCTACGCACTGTTGGAGAAGGATTCGGAGTTGCAGCAGAAGTTGAAAGACCTTGCCACGAAGGAAAAGGTAGCGCAGTACGTGAAGGGAGAGCTCGGGTTCGACTTCACGCAGGAGGAGATGCAGAAGGTGATCTTCGAACAAAATCCGGAGATGACGGACGAAGAGCTTGAGGCGGTCGTCGGCGGTGCGTTGATCAGCACCGGCATCGCCATATGGATAATCGCCGCCGCTGCGTCGGCCGCTTGATCGGTAAATAAGCCCGGAAGGAGAAAGTCCCCTTCCGGGCGAATTCAAGGAAAAAGAAGGTGTTGTCGATGTCGATGGAGTCGGCGGTTGCGTTTTCGAGAGAGCGGAGAAGGATGTGGAGCTGCGGAAGAAGCTGAGGGAACTTGGTTCGAAGGAGAACGTCGAACGGTACGTGAAGGGGGAGCTGGGCTACGACTTTTCCCTCGAGGAGATGCGGAAGGTGATCTTCGAGCGGAATCCGGAGATGACGGACGAGGAGCTGGAGGCGGTGACCGGCGGCGTGGGAATAATCGAACCGATTATTGTCGCTTGACTTTGACGCTGTGTGAAGGTGTATGCTGCGTCCGAAGTCGACTATGAAAAACCGTCGAGATTTTTCCGTCGTCCCGGGCTGTCTTTCGGTTGTCGTAGAGTACATGAAACGAAGAATAGGACTGAACCAAGAGGAGAGGGTGAGGCGGGTGTATTGCAGGCTGAAGGAACGCTACAGGCTCAGAGGGTGGGAGCGGTTGCCGTACGCGATTCAGGACGTTGCGGGTGGAGGCATCGTCTTTCTGGACGAGAAGGCCTTCCAGGCGGCGTCCTTCTGCAACGGCATGGTGGACGTGGCCTCTCCGCTGCTGCTCCCGGCGCATCGGCGGGCCGTCGGACTGCTGAAAGAGCAGGGGATCGTCGAAGAGTGCGCCTTCGGCGAGGAAGTGAAGGAGGAGCAGAAGTACAGGCTGATACCGTGCAGGTACATGCGCAAGGCGCACTGGTCGATCACGGGAAGATGCAATCTGAAGTGCCGCCACTGCTTCATGTCCGCGCCGCACGCGAAGTACGGAGAGCTGTCGCTTGAGAAGTGTCTGGACATCGTCCGCCAGATCGCCGAAGCGGGTATTCTCGACGTATCGTTGACAGGGGGCGAGCCTCTGGTCAGGAACGACTTCTTCGAGATAGTGGACGCCCTGCGGGCGGAGTCGGTCACGATCTCGCAGGTCTACACCAACGGCGTGCTGGTGAACGAAGCGCTTCTGAACGGGTTCGAGGCCCGGGGAATTCGTCCGGAGTTTTCGCTCAGCTTCGACGGCGCCGGCTGCCACGACTGGCTGCGCGGCGTGGCCGGAGCCGAGAGGAAGGCGATCCGCGCCATGGAGCTGCTGCGGTCGAGAGACTTCCCCGTCTCCATCGAGACGGCGCTCTATAGAGGAAATCTGCACACGCTGCCGACGAGCCTGGAGCTTTTCGCCGGACTCGGCGTGGAGAGCTGGAAGGCGACCCCCGCGACCGACGCGGGCGAATGGCTGAAGGAGAAGGGGAGGTACACCCTCTCGATAGAAGAGCTGTACGAGGCCTACCTCGACTTCATTCCGCAGTACAGGGCGGCGGGCGCGCCTCTGACGCTGATGCTCGGCGGTTTCTTTCACTGCCGCAAGGGTGAAGAATCCTACCGGATTCCGTGCAGGAAGTACGACGGAAGCGGGAAGATGCTGCGTCAAACGGTGTGCGGAAGCGCCCGGAACACCATGTACATCTCGGCGGACGGGAAGCTCTTGCCGTGCATCCCGCTCTCGGGCATGTCCATTCAGGGCGAGATGCCCGACATCACGAAGACGCCGCTCTGCGAGGCGCTTTCCGACTCGAAGTACCTGAGCCTGATCGATACGCGGCTGGAAGAGCTGCTGAAGGAGAACGAGCGGTGCGCTTCCTGCGAACACCGTCTTTCCTGCGGCGGAGGGTGCCGGGCAGGCGCCCTCGCGGTCGGGAACGAATATCTCGGGGTCGACGAGGCGACCTGCGCCTTTTTCAAAAACGGGTACGAGGAGCGGATCGGTGATGCCTGGGGAAAACCGTGAAAAACCAAGAGTTTTTTACGCCCCGTCCTTGAGCCGGGGCGAATTAAAGGAGGTGTTGTGAATGTCCATTGAATCGGCGGTTGCGTTCTACGAGCGAGTGGAGAAGGATGTCCAGTTGCAGGGGAAGTTGAAGGAGCTTGGGAGCGGCGAGAAGGTGGGGTCATACCTGAAGAACGAATTGGGCTACGATTTCAGCGAGGAAGAGCTGCGGAAGGCGCTTTCCGACCGGAATCCCGAGATGACCGACGGCGATTGGGAGGCGGTGACCGGAGGGGCGCATTACCCGATTTTCGACTGGAAATAACCGCCTTCGTCCGATTCCGAGGCGCCGCCGTTCGGAGGGGGCGCCCGCGATATGCTGGAACGCCCGTTTCCCTCGACGAAGCGGCGGGTGTATAATTCAGTGCAGTAGGAATTCTCCCGCGTTCGCGGTGAAAAGCCGGATAGAAATCGTACCCGAAGGAGCGTGCCCGACCGTGAAAAAACAGATTTTCCGCCAGTCGGCTCTCGACAGGCTTTCGTCTCCAGAACAGCTCGACATGCTCTTTCAAGTCGTCCGGCCCGCCTACTGGGCGGCGCTCTCCGCGCTGCTGCTCCTGTTGAGCGTGCTGGTCGTCTGGGGGTTCTACGGCACGGTGACCACGATGGTCTCAGGGCAGGGGATTCTGCTGCGGGAGGGCGCGCGCGTGGACGCTTCGTCTCCGGGGAGCGGACGATTGGAGGCCATCTTCGTCGATATCGACGACTCCGTCGAAAAGGGACAGGTGATCGCGCGGCTTGCCCAGCCCGATCTATGGCACCAGATCGCCGAGATGCGCGGCAGGGTGGAGATTCTGCGTGCCGAACGGGCGATGGGAACGGAGATGGGCGCCGACAAAAAGACGCTGGAGTCGGAGTTCCTCGCTCGGCGCAGGCAGGCGCTGAACTCTTCGATAAAGGTGGCGCGCGACCGCGCCGACTCGCTCCGCGAGCAGCTCGAACAGTACGACGCCCTCTACGCGAAGAAGTACATCACGCGGAGCCAGTATCTGGAGGTGAAGGACCGGTACAACGCCGCGCTGCAGGAGATTCTCTCTTTCAACGAGGAGCTGGCCCGGCTGCCGATGACCGCCGCCGACACCACCTCGCAGATAGAGCGGCAGCGGATCGACGTGGACATGCGCTTGCTGACGGCGGAGAAGCAGCTTTCCGCGCTCGAGGAGCGCTACGATCTCGAAACCTCCATCCGCAGCCCGGAGACCGGGCGCGTGCTGGAGATTTTCAAGCTGGAGGGGCAGGTCATCTCGGCGGGGGAGGCGCTGCTCTCGCTGGAGAGGAGCGACGACAGCGGCGCGCCGCTGTACGTGCACGCATACGTCCAGCCGCAGGACGGCAAGAAGATCCTGCAGGAGATGGAGGCGCAGATCTCTCCGTCCGTTGTGAAACAGGAAGAGTTCGGCGTGCTTCGCGGGCGGGTGACGCAGGTCTCTTCATTCCCGGCGTCCGCGAGGGGAATGACGCGGGTGCTGGGGAACGAGCAGCTCGTCCAGGCGCTCTCGCGCGGCGGCGCGCCGATAGCGGTGACGATGGCTCTCTACCCGTCCGACCGTACGGAGAGCGGCTACGTCTGGTCCTCCACGGACGGTCCTCCGCTGACGCTCCAGAGCGGCACTCTCTGCGGCGTGACGGTGGTGGTGCGCCGCCAGGCTCCGGCGACGCTCGTCCTTCCGTTTTTGAAGAAGTTTTTCCTCGGCGTCGGAGAGGAAGAACGGGACGGAGGAAAGAAAGATGCCTGACCGTCCGGCGGCGATGAAGACGCCCTGGAAAAACAGGCGCGTTGTGACGCCGACGATGATTCAGATGGAGGCCACGGAGTGCGGGGCGGCCTCGCTGGGGATCGTTCTGGGCTACTACGGACTTCACCTGCCTCTTGAGACGCTGCGCGAGGAGTGCGGCGTCAGCCGCGACGGCAGCAGGGCGACCAACGTCCTCAAGGCCGCGCGCCGCCACGGGATGGAGGCGAAGGGCTACCGGAAGGAGCCGCAGACGCTGGGCGACCTCCCTCTTCCGATCGTTCTTTTCTGGAACTTCAATCACTTTCTTGTGCTCGAAGGTATCAAGGGCGACAAAGTGTACCTGAACGACCCCGCGGCCGGGCCGCGCACGGTGGACCGCGAAACTCTGGACCGCTCGTTCACCGGGGTGGCCATCTCCATCGTCCCCGGAGAGAATTTCGTGCCGGAGGGGCGTCCTCGCAGTCCGTGGGCCGCGCTCGGCAGACGGCTCTCAGGCGCGCGCGCGGCGCTCTTCTTCGCCGTGCTCGCCGGGCTTGCGCTGGTGATTCCCGGCCTTATGGAGCCCGCCTTCCAGCAGATCTTCGTCGACCGTCTCCTCGTCGAGGGGCGTCTTGAATGGTTCCGCCCGATGCTGACGCTCATGGCGATCGTCGCGCTCGTCAAGGGGGCGCTGACGTGGCTTCAGGGGTCCGTGCTGCTGCGGCAGGAGCTGGCGATGGCGATCCGCGATTCGGCGTCCTTCATGAATCATCTGCTGAAGCTCCCCTACACGTTCTTCCTGCAGCGGTACGCGGGGGAGATCGGCAACCGGGTGCAGCTCAACGACAAGGTGGCGCAGCTTCTCTCCCGCGAGCTGGCGACGACGGTGCTCCAGTGTATTCTGGTGCTCTTCTACGCCGTGATGATCACCCTCTACGATCCTCCGGTCTCCGTGATCGCTCTCGGTGCGGCGGCGATCTGCGGACTGCTCATCGTCTCGGTGAACAGGCGGCGGACCGACCTGAACGAGCGCTTCACCGGCGAGGTGGGGAAGTTCGCCGGGGCGGCGATCGGCGGCCTCTCCGTCATCGAGACGATCAAATCCTTCGGCGGGGAGGAGGACCAGTTCGCCCGGCTCGCGGGGTATTTGAGCAAGATCGCGGACTGCCGTATCGAGCTTTCGCGCCTCGCGGTGCGCATTCAGGCGGTCCTGCCGACGCTGACGGCCCTCGCCGCGGCGGGGGTGCTCTGCTTCGGCGGCTTCCGGGTGATGGACGGCGTGCTCACCATGGGCATGCTGCTCGCACTGCAAACGCTGATGACGCAGACGATCAACCCGGTGACGGAGCTGGTGACTCTCTGGGACTCCTTCCAGACCGCGCAGGGGAACTTGAACCGCCTCGACGACGTGCTCCGCTACCCCCGTATGCCGGAGCGCCCCGCATTGGAGGACGGAGCGATGACCTCGTCGAAGCAGGCCGGGGCGCGTACTGTGCGTCTCTCCGGCCGTCTTGAGCTGCGCGACGTCTCCTTCGGCTACTCGAAGCTCGGCGAACCGCTGATCCAGGACTTTTCTCTTACCCTCGTTCCGGGGTCCCGCGTGGCGCTTGTGGGCGGCTCCGGGTCGGGCAAGTCCACGGTGGCGCGGATCGTCTGCGGTCTTTTCGAGCCGTGGTCGGGGGAGGTGCTGCTCGACGGCCGCCTGCTGGCGACGATCTCGCGGGAGGAGACGGCGACCTCCTTCGCCTTCGTCGACCAGGAGATCTCCCTCTACGAGGGGACGATACGGGAGAATCTCTCGCTCTGGGATCCTTCGGTGCCGACGGAGCAGCTTGTCGCGGCGTGCCGGGACGCGGCGATTCACAAGGAGGTCATGGCGCGTCAGGGAGGGTACGACGGGATCGTCGAGGAGAACGGGCGCAACTTCAGCGGCGGACAACGCCAGCGGCTGGAGATCGCCCGCGCGCTCGTGCGCTCTCCGTCGCTGATCGTCCTCGACGAGGCCACGAGCGCTCTGGACGCTCCCACGGAGGAGGCCATCGACCGGGCGCTGCGGAGGCGAGGGTGCACCTGCCTGATCGTTGCGCATCGCCTGTCCACCATCCGCGATTGCGACGAGATCATCGTGCTCCACCAGGGGAAGGTCGCGGAGCGGGGAACTCATGAAGAGCTGCTGCGGCTCGGAGGGCGCTATGCCGGTCTTATCGAGAACTGATCCGCGCGACGGAAGAGGCGGTTCCCGATGCTAGGCGGCCATACTTTCGAATCATTCCGTCCTCTCGGTACGGAGCTGGAGATCACGGGGAAGACCCCCTTCTTCCTCGACGATCCCGAGACCGTCTGGTGCGTCCTCGCGGGGCAGATCGACGTCTACGTGACCGCGCGGGAGGGCGCTCGACAGACGGGCGGGCGGGACCACCTCTTCACGATGGAGGCGGGGGAAGCCCTTTTCGGGGTTGAACCGGGCTTTTTCGGCGCGAGCATGGGGCTTTTGGCCGGAGGCATTCCGGGAACCAGGGTGCTGCGTATTCCCCGGTCGCTTCTCCTCGAACGCACGGACGAGGAGGGAACCGCGTTCGCGGCGAACCTTGCCGACAGATTCCTTGAAGGACTGGGGCGGGGCATCGTCAAGGACATCGTGCCTCAGCCGCGCGTCAAGCAATCCATCGCCGCCGGAAGGTCGGAGCTTGCGCCGAACAGACCGGCCGGAAGCGAATCGCTGCTCTGGGGAGAGATGGAGGAGGGGCGCGCGCTCTTCGTCGGCACCGAGGATCTTGCGCCGGGGAGCGGTTTTTTCGCACTTCCTCCGAACTGCTGGATCGTTCCGCTGGAACAGTCCATAGTGCGGACGGTTCCGACGGAAGATCTGCTCCGCAGGAGCGAGTTCGCCGCCGTCTTCGACGCGTTTTGCGAGATGATCTTTTCTTCTTTGGCGATGAACGCCCGGCTCCGGGCCGCGGACGACCTCGGAGCGCTCCGGCAGATGCAGAAATCCAGCAGGAGAGCGCTCTCCTCGGCTCTCGGAACGCTGGCCGAGGCGCTTTCGGGAAAACGGCGGAAAGAAGCGGCCTCCCGGGAGGAATCGCCCCTTCGGAGGGTATTTTCCACGGTCGCCGCGTTTTTGGGGCGGAGCGTCGCCGCTCCGAAAGGAGAAGAACTCGCCTCGGAACGCGGGGAGTCGCTTCGCGACCTCGCGCGCGCTTCCAACCTCCAGCTTCGCCGCGTGACGCTCGCCGGTCCGTGGTGGATCTCGGACGGTGCGCCGCTGATCGCCTACGTACAGGAGAATACGGAAAAGGCTACCGGGGGGGGAGAGATGAGCGGGACGCCCGTCGCGCTCCTTCCGTCCGGACGCGGGTACCGCCTTGTCGACGACGAGGGAGAGCGTCGTGTCGACGAGCGAATCGCCGCGACTCTCGGGCAGGATGCCATCCAGGTCTACCGTCCGCTCCCCGGCTCACCGCTGGGGGGCATGGATCTGCTCCGTTTCGGTCTTGCCGGGACGAAGAGAGACATGGGCGCCGTCCTCGTCATTTCGGTCTGCCTGGCCCTTCTGGGGATGATCTCCCCTGAGGTGAACCGCCAGATCTTCGGCGAAGTCATTCCGCAGGCCGAACGGGGAAGGATGCTCCAGCTCTTCGGTATTCTCGTCTCCGTCGCGCTTTCGTCGGGCCTGCTGCACCTGGCGAACGGAACGGCCTTCCTCCGCACGGAGAGCGTGATGGACCACGACGTCTCCGCAGGGATCTGGGACCGGATACTCCGTCTGCCGGTGGGCTTCTTCCGGAAGACGACGTCCGGCGATCTCGCGAACCGGGCGCTTGGTCTCTTCATGCTCCGCGAGACCGCGTCGAGAACCGTCAAGACGCTGCTCGTCCAGAGCGTTTTCCTGATCTTCTTTCTGGGGCAGTCGTTCTGGTACGACTGGAGGCTCGCCCTCTCCGGCCTGGCGTGCCTGTTCGTCCCGGCCGCGCTGACCGTGGTGGTGAACGTCGTGCAGCTTCGCTTCCAGCGCAAGATGATCGGGCTGCAGAACAGGCTTCTTGCGCTGACCTTCCAGATCATGACCGGCATATCGAAGATCCGGGTGGCGGGCGCCGAAGAGCGCTCCTTCGCACGATGGGCGGAGCTGTTCGGGGCGCAGCGGACGCTGGGGACTTCGGCGAGACGCCTGGAGGTCTTTTTGAACACGGTCATGTCGCTCTTCCCTCTCTCCGTCGCCATCGTCATTCTCTTTGCTCTTGTCCGCTGGAGCGCCGCGGACGCTTCGTACGAAACCGGGCGTTTCATGGCCTTCTGGTCCGCCTTCGGCGCGCTGCAGGGCGCCTTCTTCCAGATGGTGAGTTCCGTGACTACGACGTTGAACATGCTCCCGATGGTGGAGAACCTCGCCCCCATCCTTCAGGCCGAACCCGAGACGGGCGATCTGAAGACCGATCCGGGCGAGATCACGGGGCGGATCGATCTGGAAGGGGTGGTCTTCCGGTACCTGAAGGACGGCCCTCCCGTGCTGAAGGGGCTCGACCTGCATATCGAAGCGGGGGAGTTCGTCGCCGTGGTGGGGCCCTCCGGGGCGGGCAAGTCCACCCTCATCCGTCTGTTGCTCGGGTTCGACCAGCCCGAGGCGGGAGGCATCTTCTACGACAACAAGGACATCGCCGAGCTGGACCTGGGGAAGCTGCGGCGGCAGATCGGCGTTGTCCTTCAGAGCGGCGGGCTGCTCTCGGGGGATATCGCCTCCAATGTCCGATGTTCCCGAAACCTCACGGTCGAGCAGATAGAGGATGCGCTCCGGACGGCCGGGATGGAGGAGGACATCGCCGCGATGCCGATGGGGATTCATACGGTCATCACGGACGGAGCGAATACACTCTCCGGAGGGCAGAAGCAGCGCCTCCTGATCGCCCGAGCCGTCGCGGGAAAGCCGCGCGTCCTCATCTTCGACGAGGCCACGAGCGCGCTGGACAACCGCACGCAGGCGATGATCAGCCGCAGTCTGGAGAGTATCCAGGCGACGCGCATCGTGGTGGCGCACCGACTCTCCACGGTCATCGGCGCGGACCGTATCTGCGTCCTCGAGGACGGCCGTCTTGTCGAGGAGGGAAAGTACGACGAGCTGATGGCGAAGGACGGCCTCTTCGCCGAACTGGTCCGAAGACAGACGGTGTAGGGAAGAGGGGCTACGGTGTTGTGAACAGCTCCTTCGATAACGAACACGGAAGCTACGATCGGAGGGAGGATGTGTCCAAAATTGGTTCCTATCCCCCCGTCCGATGCGGACATGCCGGGCATGGGAGCGAAGCTATTGTACATCCGTGGAGCGATGCGGTGACAGAACGGCCATTTCGTGTCACTTCCCTTTTCGAATTCGAAAAGAGTTATTTTCTGCGAAAGCGGCGAAAAAGCGCAGCCGTCCGGGTGATCAATCTCTTCTGAAGCACAACGCCCATCGTTGCGGAGAGGAGCCAGAGGATACCGACATTGAAGAGGGGGGTGGCTATCTCTTGCTCTCCAATGCGTTTGAACGGGGCGAAGAGATGCGCTTTGCCGAAGCGAGACTCCGGTTGCAGAGCGATCGGCAGTATTTTCGGAACAAGGCGCGGACCGGAGATGACGATGCTATCTTCCGCGGAAAAGCCGAGGAGCAACTTTTCGACTTCCTTGTTGAAACTCCTGTTTTTAAACTCCGCGAATCCTTTGTGCCCGAGACTTTCCCGGAGAGCGCGCTCGTTTTCCGACCGCCTGCCCGCTACCTCTTCCTTGCGCGACTTCAAAAACGCCTCGACCTCCTTGAGCCATGCGACCACTCCCTGTTGGGAACTTCGGGAGTAATCCTCCAGAATCAGAGACGCGTCGTTCAGTCCGTTCTTTCTCCAATGCAGCCCTGTGGTTCGCTCCAGATAATCGAGTTCGTTTCGCAGTATGCGGAGCCGTTCGCGCGCTCTTTCCGCGTCCTCCGGGGTTTTGCCGATGTCGAGCGTCGGTGAGAAGGGGTAGCTCGCCAGGCCGCGTACCTCGGGGATATACAGATCCGTCATAAAATCGATCCACTTCGTCTCCGTCTCGTCCCGGAAGAAGACTCTTTGAAATGGGTTGTTGCTATAATGCTCCACCATCAGCGCTTCGTACCCCCAGCGGGTCGGCATCATTTCCGCGATCAGGGGGACGTTTCTGTGTCCGGCATCCCTCCGGACGAGTTCGTCGAAGGGGATGGTGGGGCCGCCGAGCATGATTTGCGGCGCCAGAAGAACGGGGATGAGGATGTGGATCGTCGAGGCGGAGGCAAGCGAGTCCGACAGGTTCAATCCCAGCATGGAGGCGCAGAAAGCCGTGCTGAAAAGAATCGTCCATGTCGCGATCCCCATCTCCGGTATTTCGAGCAGAGCGTTGCCGACGACCGTATAGAGTCCCGTTTGCAGCGCTGCGGCGAGGATGAGCCATCCCCACTTCGATGCAAGGTAGGCCCCTCTGCTCAGCCTGAGCAGCTTCTCCCGTTCAAGGATCTTTCTGTCGCGGTTGATCTCGTCCGCGCTGAGCGCCATTCCGAGAAAGACCGCGATTACAGTACTGATGAAGAAGTACCCGGGAAGGTTGGCGTTGTTCCGGAAGACATACTCCGATCCCCACGAACCTCTGAAAAGCAGCCCGGCGGCGAGGGCGAGCAGAAGCGGCTGAAGAAGAGCGGAGAGACGGTAGCTTCCATTCGCAAGACGGCTCTTCATAGTCCGCAGAAAGAATACGGCGAACTGCTCCCCGAGAGAAGGCGGCGAGGTCTCTTTTTTTCCCGTCTCGGTGGATGGAACCGGCTGGACTGGAACAAAGGGCGCCCTGCCTTTCAAGTACAATCGATGCCAATCTTCCGGAGATACCTTGCGCCGTTTCGTCGGAAAGCCCCGGTCGTCGACCAGTTTCTCCTCCACGATCTCGAAGAGCTGCTCCGGATTGACGTTTCCGCAGCGGGGGCAGGCGTACTCCTCTTCGCCCGCGCGGTAAGACGCGCTGCGAAAGTGAACGAGCGCGTCCAGGGGGTTGCCGTCGTAGATCGGGCGTCCTCCAGTGTCCAGCATCCAGAGCCTGTCGAACATTTTATAGACGTCCGATGACGGCTGATGGATCACCGTGATGACGAGTCTTCCCGCGGCGGCCTGCGCTTTCAGCAGCGAGACGACATTCACCGAGTCCGCCGAGGAGAGTCCGCTGGTAGGCTCGTCCACAAGGAGCACGGCCGGTTCTCGTATGAGTTCCAGCGCGATGTTGAGGCGTTTGCGCTGTCCTCCGCTAATGGTTTTGTCCAACGGCGCGCCGACCTTTATATTGGCTGTTTCGAGCTGGTTCAGCTCGTCGAGCTGCCGTTCGCACCTTCTCCTGAGTTCGTCGTCGGAAAGCCCTGGAAGAGCGAGGCGCGCCCCGTAGTAGAGATTCTCGAAGACTGTGAGATCCTCGAAGAGGAGGTCGTCCTGCGGCACGTATCCGAGAAGGCCCTGCCGGATCAGAGCACCGTCGGTGACGTCCCGTCCGTCGAGCAGCAGTCTTCCCGACCGGGGGCGGAGCGTGCCTGTGAGCAGCGAGAGCAGCGTTGACTTTCCCGAACCGCTTCCTCCCATCACGGCGACGAGTTCGCCTCCTCTCACGGAGAAAGTGAAGTCGTGCAGTCCCGTATCCGGCGCGTTGTCGTAGCGATAATCGAGGCGCTCTCCTTGGAGGATGTGGATGCGTTCCGAGTTCGAAGGCCCGGAAAAGACGGCCGCTATTTCCCCGAAGTGAATGCGATCCCGTTTTCTGTTGGAGACGACCGAACCCTGCTTTAGTCGTCGAATGCATCCGTCGAGCGGGACGCCGTCCAGAAAGAGTTCATTCTCGCCAGAGCAGGAAGCTTTCAAAGAGCGAAGAAACCACGGACCTTGCTCTTCCGCTCGAAAAACCGCGAAATCCCCTTTGAATCGAGGATTGCACAGCATTCGGTACTGAAGGGCATGTACGGTTCCTATCGGAGAAGAATCCGACGGAAGCAGAAATCTGTCGTCGAGACCTTCTCCCTCCTGCGGAAATCTATCGCCCGAAAAGAGCGCGTAGCCGTCGAGGAACGAAGGTTCTACGGCAAAAGCTTCGGCTACGGAGCGGAGAAGGCTGTTTTCCGAAGGCGCTGTTTCGGCGAGAGAGACCAGCTCAAGCAGCGCCGCAAGAAGCATGATCTGCTCGGCGCGCGGAAGCTGGGGCTGGAGGCCCGATGCGACGGCTGCGCATCTTTCGGGAAAGGCGACCGGGTTGCTGCCGCGCTGCATGTCGAGCGTCAGATCGTACAGCTCCAAATATGGGTGGATGGCGTCGAGTCCGAGATTATCGCGCAGAAAGAATGCCACCTTCCCCTTGGCGCTTTCTTCAAAATGAACGGGAAGCGAAGCCGTGTGCAAAGCGAAAAGATTAAGCTCGGCGTTGAGAAGGATTTCAGTCATCGACATCGGATATTCTCCCTGATAAGGATGTCCGCACAAGAGCGAACTTTGCTTTTTCTCTGCTGTGGGGGGGTGGCCTGCATGAGACCTCCCCCCGAGTCAGGATCAGTTGCAGGGGGCGACCAGAGGATCGCGGACGGCTTTGACGATGGAGAGAATCTGCTTCAGATCATCCTCCGTCAGCTTCCCCATATCCTTCGTGATGATGTCCGCGATGGAGTCGATGACGGCTTTCCGGTTTCCCGTGTCGAGCAGCTGCGCCAACTCTCCGTTCTCCGAATAAGCCTTGAGCATCTCCTGCGCGATGGTCAGCTGCGGCAGGTGGGCGTTGACGAACTGAACGAACTCCTCCGTGACTCCGGAAGCGAGGCCGAGGCTGGAGAAGAGATAGAAAAGCTCCAGCGTACTGCCGTAGAAGCCTCCCACAAGCGTGTTGAGCACGGCCTCATCGGTCTTCGCCCTGTTCAGCATAGCGTGGATGAAGTCGACCGAGCCGGCCGACTGTCCCTCGCGGCTTTTTGCAAACGCGAGGCTTTCTTCACGGAGTTCCGCCCTCGGGAAGCCGATTCGCTCGTCGATCTCCCTTCCGCCTTCCAAAATTCCTTCCGGTTTTTTGTCGAAGAGCATCGCGTAGCTGATGTTCATTGCGCCGACACCCCAGAGAACATAGAGCTGTTCTTTGGTTTTGCAGGCGATGATATTCTGGAGCGGTAGAAGAAGATCTTCGTTCCACGAAAGGCCGACATCTTTCATAGTGTCGAAGAGCGCAAAGAGATCCTTCATTTCATCAGGATTCATTACATTGACCAGATGCTCGTACGCGGCATCAAGTGTCTCCGCCTTGCTCTTCTCGGCAGCCGAAGCTCCGGAGACAATAAAAAGCGCGAGGATGCAGACAACCGTTAGTGCAAAAAAAGGTTTTTTCATTCCAGTCTCTCCTTTCAGTATCTTCCTTTGCCATTGCCCGAAGTTGTTACGCTACCCATTGTGTGTTGGCCGCTGTTCTGCTCTCTTCTCCCTCCTCCCTCCTTATTTTAAACGAGTCCGAAAGATTCCGGTTCTCGTTGACGAAGAGTATGACATGAAAATTTCTCATTTTCAAGAAAAATAAAACCGACATCTTGCAGGTCGAGGATGAAGAAAATGCGCCTTGCAGCGAGACTGCAACAAGAGCTCTTGACATTATGCATACTGCGTCCTATGATGAGTCTGCAATGCGGATAAAAAATCCATGGAGCGAAACGAAAATGGAAAACGGCGCTATCAGAGTTGTTTCACGTGCATTTTCAATTCTTGTGCATCTGGCGCAGGAGCGGCGTCCTCTCGGAATCTCGGAGATCGCCGAGTCGGTCGCTCTGCCGAAGGCTACCGTCTATAGAATCCTGGACAGCCTTGAAGGCGAGCGCGCGGTGATGAACCGGGGCGGCGAGTATGAACTCGGCCCCGTCTGTCTGCTGCTGGCCGACGCCTACCGCAGTCAGACGGGGTTCGCCGAAGCGGCGCGCCCGCACCTTCGCGCGTTGCGCGACGAGACGAAGGAGACGGTCCACCTCTTCGCCTACGAGCGGGGGGAGTTCTATTATCTCGACAAGCTCGAAAGCCCCTATCAGGTGCGTATGCACTCCCGCATCGGGGCGAAGGCGTCGCTTTTCCGCCTTTCCGCAGGGAAGGCGCTCCTCGCGCGCCTCTCTCCGGACGATATGAAGGAGCTTCCGGAGCCGGTTCCGGGCGAGGTTGCCGCCGAATTCCAGGAGATTCTTTCGCGCGGTTTCGCCGTCGACGACGAGCAGAACGAGCGGGGGTTGCGCTGTGTCGGCGCGGCGGTATTCGACGGGGGCGACCGTCCTCTGGGGGCGGTGAGCGTTTCCGCGCCCGTCTACCGTTTCTCTCCGGAGATGGTGAATTCCTACGGCCTCCTTGTGAAACGGACGGCGGAAGCGATCTCGAAGAGCGCGGAGACTCCGTTTCCCCGTGCGGGCGGAGGCGAACGCCTCCGGGCCGAACGCGCGGGAAAGATGAAAGAGCGTACATCGTCCGGCGGGACGCCGGACGAACGATGAAGTTCAGAAGAACACTTTTTTAAGGAGGCAGCAGAATATGATCAAGACAAACAAGCTCGTCATGATTCCCGGTCCCACTCCCGTGGTGCGTTCCATTCAGGACCAGATGGCCCGCGAGACGGTCGCCTTCGGCGACGCGGCGTTCGTCAAGGACTTCTCGGAGGTCATCGCCGACCTGAAGGCCATGTGGCGCTGCGACGGAGAGGTCTTCGTCGTCGCAGGCTCCGGCACCATGGGGATGGAGATGGCCATAGCGAACACGACGAAGCGCGGAGACAACGTCCTTATCTGCTCCAACGGGTACTTCGGCGACCGGTTCATCGACATGTGCGCGCGCAAGGGGTTGAACACCGACGTGCTCTCCGCGGAGTGGGGTTCGTCCGTAACTCCGGAGATGGTGGAGAAGGCGCTCGCTTCGAAGAAGTATCAGGTGGTCACCGTGACGCACGTGGAGACATCGACAGGCGTGGAAGCGCCCATCGCCGCCATCGGCGAAGTTATGAAGAAGCACCCCGGGATCGTCTACATCGTGGACGGCGTGGCGGCTTCGGGCGGCGCGGACCAGTACATGGACGGCATGGGGATCGACGTCGTGCTCTCCTGCACGCAGAAGGCCTTCGGCGTGGCCCCGGGCCTCACCATGGTCTGGGCGAGCAAGAAGGCGATGGAGAAGCGCGCGACGCTCGGCGCGATTCCCGAGTCGTACATCGACTTCGACAAGTGGCTTCCCGTCATGCACGATCCTTCGAAGTACTGGGGCACCCCCGCCATCAACCTCGTCTGGGCGTTGAAGGAGTCCGTGCGCATCATGAAGGAGGAGGGGCTGGAGGAGCGGTACGCACGGCACCGCCGTCAGGCCGCCGTGTTCGACGCCGCGCTGGAGGCCATCGGATTCAAAGTCGCCGCGGAGAAGGCTTTCCGCGCGCCCACTCTTTCGGTCTATCTCTACCCCGAAGGCTCGGGGATCGACGACATGAAGTTCCGCACCGTGCTCGCCGGCGAAGGCGCGCAGACCGCCGGATGCCTCGGCGGATTCGCCGGAAAGGGCTTCCGCATGGGGCACATGGGGAATATCGACAAGCACACGCTTGTTTCGGCCATCGCCGCCGTGGAGCGCTCTTGCGTCAAGTGCGGCTACGCGATCGAACTCGGCAAGGCGTTGGGCGTGCTCCAGAAGGGGCTTGTGGAGGAGTAACCGCTCCTTATTATGGAACCGAGCCCCGCCTTCCGGAGTAATCCGGGGGGCGGGGCGTTTTTTCGAACCTGAACGCTTCGGTTCCCCGGCGTTCGGGCTAGATCACGAAGTGCGTCAGCCAGTATTTGGCCTCGAAGCGATGCAGCATCTCGACGAGAGTGCGATGAAACTCCCCCTCGTCCTCATACGAGCCGCCGAAGATTTCGTAGAGCTCCGTCCGAATCGTGCTCAGGCTTCTTTTCCCGGCGCATCGCAGGAGGAGTTCGTACTCCATCGGCGAGAGCGCCATGCCGTCGAGCTGGGGGAAACCGGCGGAAAACGTCATGGCGCGCCATAATTCGAAGGTCCTCAAGGGGTAATCCCTGGAGAAATCCATGGACTCTTCGAACGCCTCTCCCTCGTTCGCATACAGCAGTGAGTAGTATTCGTAGGCTCGGGGATTGGCGGCGATTTCCCCGAACCACCGACTCTTCATCCTGTATTTCAGCGCGGCTTCGAACTGTTTCATCACCGTTTCCCGCTTCAGTTCGCGGTTTTTGATCTTTTGCTGCATGCCGCGGCGAATTACCTTGTTAAGTTCCTGACGTTGCCGCATCACCTGATCCTGGGTCTCTCCAACCGGCGTGACGAAGGGGTAGTCGTCCCCCGTGCGGCGGCCCGATTCGTCGTGGAGCCGAAGGCCGAATTTTTCCGGGTTCTCGGAGATCTCCGTTCCCGGATAGGCCCGCAGAAAACCGGTGATGATGTCGATGATGCCGGGGGCCCGGTCGATCAGCTCCCGGATGAGCTCCGCGGTCGCGCCCTCCCTTTCCGTCGGCCCTCCCACGATGAAGTTCGTGGCGATCTGGGCGAGGCCGCATTCGGCCGCATACGAGACGAATTCCAGAATGTCGTCGATGCGCACGTGCTTGTTGTACCGGTCGATGACGTTCTGATCCCCGGATTCTATTCCGATCTGCAGACGGATCAGCCCGGCGTCGATCATGGAGGGCAGGACGTCCATAAACGATTTGATGCGCCCCACATGGCATTCGCAGTACCAGACCAGATCCCGCTCTTTCCGCAGCTCCCTCATTCCCTCGCAGAAGGCTTCTATGCGCTCCCTGCCGAGGGTAAAGGTGTCGTCCATCACTACCAGACACCGCATCCCGGGGTTCTTTTTGAGATTGGTTTCGATTTCCTCGAGCACCAGGGGGATGCTGCGCAACCTGACGTTCCGTTTGCCGGGGCTGGGGGCGCAGTAGGCGCACCGGTAGGGGCACCCCCTGCCGGTGAAAATCACGTTCCCGTAGGCGCGGTCTTTGTGCAGCGACGTATGGTAGGCAGGCAGGGGCAGTGCGTCCAGGTCGTCGACGATCTCGGGCGGGGTTTCGTGAAACATGCCGTCTTTGAGCATCGCCAGCCCCTTCACCTCGCCGAGTTCGCCCTCGCCCTTCAGAACCGCGTCGAGGAGCTGCGGCAACGAAATTTCGCCTTCGCCCCGCAGGATATAGTCCACGCCGCTGTTCTCAAGAAACGCCCTTCCCAGGGCGATGCTCTGGGGTCCGCCCACGACGACGGGGAGTCTCCATCGTTCCTTGATCTTCCTGGAGACGTCTTCGATGATCCGAACATTGTCGAAATCGCAGGAGAATCCGACCGCTTCGGGGCGGTGTCTCGCGATCTCATCCAGGAGGCCTTCCGCCTTTCCGTGAAAGACCAGAGGCTCGAACCCTGCCGCCTCCAAGACGCCCGCGAGGTAAAAAAGCCCTACATAATCGTGGGAAGCTGTTTCATATTTTTTCGACACATTGCAAAGAAGAATCTTCATCCCGTCACCTTTTTTTAGTACGGAACTACGAGCAGCCAGTATTTTTCAGCAAACGCCTTCAGGGTCGCAATGATGCGCTCCAAAAAATCTTCGGCTGTTTCTCCGAAGGGCTTGCCGAAGCGCTCGTAGAGAATGTCGGCTATCTCGGCGATGGTGCTCTTTCCCGTGGAGTATTTCAATACCTCGTATTCGAAAGGCGAGAGCGCCTCTCCCCGCACGATGGGGTACCCCCGGGAGAAGTCCACGTCGCGCCACATTTCGAGCAGGCGTTGTGGACGCCACTTGGGCAGTTCCTCCGGCTGGACGTCCCCGATGCGGGAGGCCGCTTCCCGTGCCAGCATGGTGTAATAGGGGGCCAGCATGGGTTTGTGATGGGCTATGATGTTGCTCCAGTATTTGGGACCTTTTGAATTCATGGAAGTGCGGAAAGCTCGCAGAATATCCTCGTGACCGAGTTCGCCGGTATCGAGCATTCCCTTCACCTCGTTCACAAAACTCTGAATGTACTCCTGATAGGCCGCCATTATTTCCCGCCGGTTCATGGATTCGCTCTCCATGAGGGGATAATCGGAGATGGATGCCACCCCTTGTCTGTCGTAGATCTTCAGTCCGTATTTTTCGGGGTGGCGCCCGATATCGGTCATCGGATAGGGCATGAGGATACTGGGGGCGATCTCCATCATTCCCGGTCCCAGGCGCATCAGCCCGGCGGCAAAGGCCTTGTTCTTTTCGATATGCTCCCGGTTCTCGAACGGGCCGCCCACAAGAAGCGCCCCGAAAACCTGCTGCACTCCGGCATCGTAGGCGGCTTTCACCACCGTTTCCACCATTTCGGGAGCGAGGTTCTTCCGGTATATCCCGAGCATCTCGCGGTCCGCGGACTCGATGCCGATTTGAAGCCGATCGAGGCCCGCCGCCACCATGTCCTTTATGACCTCGGGTCTTTTGCTCAGGGACGCCGCATCCGCCTCGCAATAGAACTGGAAGGGCCTGACGGCCTGAAGCGCCTTTACCTCCCGGCAGAATTCATCCAGCCATTCGGGATTGGTGACCAGAGTATCGTCGCAGAATAAAAAGTACTTGAGTTCAGGGTACTTGAGGAGGAAATGACGCATTTCCGCAACGACGTTCGCGACGCTCCGCCGGCGCACGGGGCGTTTCAAGGCGCCTTCATGACAGAAGGCGCAGCTGTAGGGACACCCCCGGCTGGTCATGATGTACAGGTTGGAGTAATCGACGGGCGTCATGCTTTTCTCGTAGGCTGGGAAGGGCAGCTCGTCCAGATTTTCCACCACCGGCCCTTCGCCCCTGTCGACGCACTCGCCGTTTTCGTCGATAAAGAAGACCCCGGGGATGTCTTCCAGGCTCTTCTTGGTTTTCAATGCCTCCAGAATCGCCGCCATGGCCAGTTCGCCTTCGCCCCGTACGATGGCGGCGGCTTTGGAACCGCGAAGATACTCTTCATTCAGTGAAAAGGCTTCGGGCCCGCCGATCAACACCGGAATCCCGGAGGTTTCCGCTATGGATGAACTGAGTTTTTCGACCGCATGCTTGTTCTCGAAGTCTACCGAAAAACCGACGCAGCATACTTCATCGAGCGGGAACCTCTGGACATACTCGATGACCTGATCCGGGCGACATTCGCACGCAACGGCGTCATACCCTTGTTCGTCCAGATAACTTACCAACCCGTAGAGTCCCAGAAAAGCTCCGTTTCGGCTGAAGCCGGCTATCTCCATGGCAATAGTGGATACTTTGAACAAAATGACCTTGTTTTTCATCCGGGGCTCCCCTGCGTCATTCTTATTTTTCCATTTTCGTCCCGCCGCTTCCCGGTTCAACGGGCCCGACAGAACGCACATCCCCGCCGCTTCCATTTTTTTGACGGTCTCCAGCAGATGCGGCTTGAATACTTCAAAACTCTCGAAGACTTCCCCGTATTCGGGGAAAATCGCTTCCGCCATTTGAAGCATGCTCAGTTTACCGGAGGAGTGTTTCAATACGTCGAATTCAAAGGGTGAAAAGATAAATCCGTTCACGGACGGTATGTCCGCCGCCAGCGAGGGCGTCAACGAAAGCAGGAAGATCCGTTGCGGGTACGTGTCGAACACGGAGTGCATGTCATAATCCCTTGTGAGGGCGTCCCCCCGAATCCGGGCCTTGTATTGCGCGTCGAGATAGGGGAACTTGGAGTACGCCAGGCTCTGCCACATCCCGCTGAGCCCGTAGCGTTCGCTCAGCGCGTAGCTTCGCATCACCGTTTCGTCGGGTATCTCGCCGTCCCGGACCATCTTTCGCATGACGCCGGTCGTTCCCTCGAAAAACTCGTTCCTGGCCGCGCAGATCTCTTCGATACTCAGGGCTTTCGTCTCGATCACCGGGAAATCCCCCACCGAGGTAAGCGCCTTTTCGTCTTTTACAATAACGCCGAATCGTTCGGGGGCTTTCGTCATCGCCGTTTCGGGAAATGGCATGTAGAAGGTGCTGACCACTTCCACCATCCCGCGGCCTGCGCGCAGCATTTCATAGACGGTGTCGAACGTGTAGTTCAGCGTCTCCCGCGTTTCCAGCGCCCCGCCGATGATGATGTTGCCCACAAGCTGGGGGAGTCCGGCCTCTTTGCAGATCTCGATGACTTCGAAGAACCCTTCCCGTTTCACGTTTTTGTTATAGATGTCGATGATGTGCTGGTTGCAGCTCTCGATGCCGATCTGCATCCTGACCAGACCCGCGTCCACCAACATCTTCACGATTTCGGGGTGGTTGATGACGACGTTGACGTGGGCATCGGCGAACCAGACGAAATCGTGCTCTTTCCGCAACGCTTTCAGTTCCTCGCAAAAGGCGCGCACCCGTTCTTTATCCAGGGTGAAGGTATCGTCGCAAAAAAAGAGATACTTTACATTGGGATTCTCCTGCAGACGGCGCCGGATCTCTTGCATGACGTTCGCCACGCCGCGCTGCCGGACGTTCTTGCTGTTGGCCCCTTCGTAACAGAAAGAGCAGTGGAAAGGACACCCTCGTCCCGTCATTACGGCCATGTGATTGATGCCGCGGTGCTGGGCGGATTTAATAGTTCCCGAAATACCGGGGATGCTGTCCAGATTCTCGATGACGGGATAAATTCCGTTGTCGTAGTATGCTCCGCCCTTTGTGAACGAACACATCCCGGGGATGGTCTCCCACTGTTCCCTCCGCTCTTCTCTCAACGCGCGGAGTGCTGCGAGCAGAGAGTACTCTCCCTCGCCCCGTACGATTCCGTCGGCGCGGCTCGCTCGTAAAAACGCCTCTCCCAACCCGACGGTCTGGGGGCCGCCGACGAGAACGACGGCGCCGAAACGCTCCTTGATCACCCTGGAAAAGCTCTCGACCGCCGACTGATTTTCGTAATCACAATAGAGTCCAACCACTGTATTACTGTGGCAGCCCGTCTCTTTCAAAAATTCCAGGCCTTTCAACAGCTCTCCTGAAAAAACGGCCGTGTCGATTCCCTGGCCGGTCATTATCTCCGCCAGCGATAGAAGGCCGATGGGCTCTATCTGGGTGATTGAATGGGTTCTCGTTCCGCGATGAATCAGCATCAGTCTCAGGTTGATAGTGTTCACTCCGGGCCTCCATAGAGTAGTGTGTACGACAGGATCGCTCTCATCGCATTCCGTTTCACAGGCAGGGCGAAAAGAGCGTCAGATGCTGCGCGCTCAGTCTTTCGAGGCAGGCGCTCGTTGCTTCCATGGACAGATTCAGTTTTTTCGCCGTCTCGTTCACCGAAGAGGAACCTGCCTCCAGCAGAATTTCCGTTTCCGCGCCGCTCAAGGCTGCAAAATCCACCAGCGAAAAATCGGGAACGCGCTGGATGAAGTACGTTGTCTTTTCCGCTCCTTCAAGTTCGTTCCATTCTTTCAGAAGTCCCTTATAGTCGGTAAGTTTCCGATAGTAGGCGACCAGAAGCGGGTCCTTGCCGTAGAGGAACTTCAGGTACCCCGCCGCGATGCCGTACCGGAACGCCAGCTCGAAGTCGCGCCGGATACGCCCCGGCGGAATCCGGCCGTTCGCGTACTGCTCTTTCATTGTGTTGGAAATATGCGTGAGAAAGAGGGAGCGTTCCCGGCAGATTTCCGGAACGGAGAGCTCGCGGGTACGGTTCACCGGAAAGTCCTCGATGGACGTGAGACAGTCCCGGTCTTCCAGCACGATGTCGAAACTCTCCGGATGCGTGGAAATTTGCGTGCCCGGCAGCGGCATCAGGAACGTGGTGGAGAGATCGAGCATCCCCGGCGCGCGATGCAGCAGATCGAGGGCGAAGCGGGTGGTCGTTTCGAGGGTGCGCCGGGTTTCGAAAGCCCCCCCGATGATGAAATTTCCGGCGAGCTGGGGCAGCCCCTCGCGGTAGCAGGTATCCACCACGTTCTTCACGTCCTCCGGAACGGCTTGCTTCCCGTATGCCTGAAGCACGCGATCAACTCCGGACTCCATGCCGATCTGCATCCGGACCATGCCGCTCTCGATCATTTCGCGAATCAATTCGGGACGGCGCGCCAAGAACCCGGGATGTCCTTCGCAGAACCAGACGAAATCATGGCGTTCCCGAAGGCGCCGCACCCCTTTCAGCAGCTCACTCAGGCGTTCGGGAGATGCGGTGAAGGTGTCGTCGCAAAAAAACAGATACCGTGGCCCCCTGCTTTTCTGCAGCCGCGCTTCGATTTCACACAGCACGTCGTCCGCCGCGCGCATTCGCAAGTTTTTCGAGTTGCCCCCCTCGAAACAGAACGCGCAGCGGTACGGGCAGCCTCTTGCCGTGATCACCGACATCAGAGGGCGTTCCGCATAGTCGAACGCCGCGTCGTCCCGCGGCAGGGGGTACTTCGAGAAATCCTCCAGATAGATGTACTCCGAGTTCTTCCCGGGGAGCATTTCCCCCGGCACGGAGGCTGTTGCGCCCGTACGGCGGGCCCGGAGCCAGGCGGGGAGGGACTCTTCCCCCTCTCCCTTGATGATGGCGTCCGCGCCGTACCGTTCCAGGTCGCGCTCCGTCATATGCAGCGTATGCGGTCCGCCCAGGACAACGTGGAAATCATTTCCGGCTTCCTTTTTCAGACCCTTGATGATTGCCGCCACCGAGGACTGGTTGTCGAAGTCGCAGTAAAAACAAACCGCGAAAAGGCGCTCTTTCATTCGTCCAATGGTTTTGACCACATCGGTTGTGATGCCGGTATAGGCGTATGCTTCAAAACCGTCGGCGTTGAGCTGCGCCGCGAGCGTGAGAATCCCCAGATTCCCGATCATTTCAAAGGTCCGCCCCGGGACCAGCCGTTGGGTGTACACAAGGAGAACGAGGGGAGACGGGTTCATGGTTTCCGGTAGAGAATCCATTTCTTCTGTTCCATCGAATGCAGCGCTTCTTCCGCCCGTTTGTAGAAGTCGGGCTGCGTTCCCGCGGGGTCGAGCGACGCTTTCCCCTGCCGAATGACTTCCCGTTTCGAGAGCTTCCCGCTGCATATTTTGAGGAGCGTGTAGTCGATTTCTTCCAGCGGTGTATCGACAACCCGCGGTTTTGCCCCGCCGAGGTCGGTGTACAGCCACAACTCGAAAGTCCGGTGCGGAATGGCGTTCTCTTCCCAAGCGCCCAGTTGACCGCCTGTGACATACTCGCCGAAAGCCCTCATTCTCCAGTAGGCGTCGTCGATGGGCAGGTTTTTGTATACATAGTCGTTCCAACGGGTAAATACGCCGTAGCGCTCCCCCAGACGGTACGCGTCCAGAATCACCGATTCGGGAATTTTGCCGTCAAGGTAGATTGTTCGCATTTCATTCTGGAGCCTCTTGTTGGCCTGAAGGCGTATCTTTGTAAGCTCTATGAAATCCAAAGCTTTCGTTCCGGAAAGCGGAATATCTTCGTTGCAGCAGTCGATGAGGGACTCGTAAATTTCCATCCCGAATTTTTGCGGGTTCAGGGTGATCGGCGTTTGGGGAAAGGGGAGAAAGGAGAAGTAGGAGGTTTCGAACTGCCCGGGCGCTCGGTAGAGCAGCTCCATGATCAGATCTTCGGACTCCTGAACGGTTTCCCTGGTTTCGTGAGGCCCTCCCAGGATAATGTTGCCGGAAATCGCGTGAATCCCCGAGTCGACGCAGTGGGCGATGACGTCCATCGCCATCTTCCGCGTAATTTTCTTGTTATAGCTTTGCAAAACGGCGTCGCTGCCGGACTCCAGGCCGAAAAAGATTTTTTTCAGCCCCGCGTCCGCCATAGTGCGGGCCATGTCCCGGTGTTTGCCGACGAGGGAGATATGCGCGCTGGCGAACCATACGAAATCGTACTCTTTGCGGAGTTCCTTGATTCCCTCGCAGATTTCACCGACCCGTTCGTGATCCAGCGTGAAGGTGTCGTCGAGAAAGTTGATGTACTTGATGGAGGGGTTGCGTTCAAAGTTCGCCTTGATCTCCCGGAGCAGCGAGGGAACGGAGTGGCGGCGCACCCGTTTCGCATTCGCCCCCTCGTAGCAGAAGGTGCATCCGAAAGGACACCCCCGTCCGGTTAAAATGGGGAGGAGCGAGTAGTGCTTGTAGTCGTTCGTCAAGGTGATATCCGGCCAGGGGATGGCGTCGAGCGCTTCCGGCGGGGTTCTCGCGGGCGTTTTCACAAGCCGCGACGAAGCGTCGAGATACACTATTCCCCGAATCGTCTCCAGAGAACCTCGGCGGTGAATGAAAAAATCCATAAGTTCCGGAACAGTTTCTTCCCCTTCGCCGATGCACGCGGCAACGATCCCCGTGTCTTTCAAAAAACCGGCGTCCATGTCGACGGTCTGCGGACCGCCCGCCAGCAGAATCACCCCGGGGTATGCCTTTTTTACTTCCCCGGCGAAGAGCCTCACCCAGTGCACATTGTCGAAATCGCAGTAGAAGCCGACGATTTTGGGCCGATTCTCTTGTTTCATGAGCATATGCACATAGTTCAGGGCTTCTTTGGCATACCCCTGAAACATCTCGACCGTATATCCTTTTTGCCGTAACAGCTGTATCAAAATATTCATTCCCAGATTGCTTCCGGGAATGTACCCGCAGACGGAACGGTGCGATTTTATGAGCAACAGATCCACGTGGTTTCCTCCGCCTAAAAGAGGAGACCGGAAAAATCCCGGCCTCCTCTTTCATCATCCGTGAAGGAGAAGGGACTCCTTCGTCTATTTTGCCGTTTGGACAGCTACGAATGCGTAATCCACGCCAACTATGCTCAAACCGCCGGAAGCCTGGTCCAACTGTTCGTCGCTGAGCGGCGCCTTTTCTTGCTCTTCCTTGAAGGCAGCCTGGAATTCCTCCGCTGTGCACTTGTACCCCAATTTTGCGATCACCGCATTGAATTCCGCTTCAGTTTTCGCTTCACCCAGTTTCTTCGCCAGTTCCTCGTCCGTTAGAACCTTTGCAGCCAATGCTTTCGCGCCGTCCATGCTCTTCTCTTCCTCCTTGTACCTCATAAGGTAGGTCATACGCGAACCGTATGAAAATGCAGAAATATTATACCGCCCTCCCGAATAATGTCAAACGCGCTCTTCGGGGAGGCGTTTGCGCACGTTCCGATGCGTTCATAGCAGCACGGAAGAGCGTCGTCGAAATGCGGACAATGCAGTCCTTCAGACGAATGAACTCCTCTTAAGGCAAGCATTTTCCCAAATGTCACCAACAGGTAACAAAAATCTCTTCCGCGTGATATAATGCGAACGACTTTTTTCCGGAAGGAGTTTTCTGCAAACATTATCTCCTGACAAAAGGAGTGGTATAGGTTGCGATGTTCTCTTCGCATTCTCTTCATGTCGTTTGTTCTTGTTTTCTTTTCCAGTTCGGCGCTCTTCGGAGCGGGATTCGCGCTGTATGACTTCAGCGCCCGCGGCAACGCGCTCGGCGGCGCCATGGTAGGACGGGCGGACGATCCTTCCGCCGTCGCCCTCAACCCGGCCGGTATTACGCAGATCCCCGGAAGCGCCTTCATGACGACAGTCGGATTTCTGATGCCCCGCGGAACGGTCGACGCGACGGGGACCGCGATGACCGCGGATCAGTCGGACAGGACCTTTATTCTTCCGAGCATGTACTATACAAAGCAGATGAACGACAAGGTCTGGCTGGGTATCGGCGTGATGACCAGGTTCGGACTCGGGACGGAGTTCCCGGCGGACTGGTTCGGACGGTACAACAGTTACCGGGCCATGATCGAATCCGTATCGGTCAATCCCAACATAGCCTGGAAAGTCAACGATGCGCTCTCGCTCTCCCTCGGAGTGGAAGCCCTCTGGTTCGAGGCGGACCTGCGCCGGAAAATCGACTCGACGCAGGGCGTCGCACCCAATCCGGCGACGGACATCGACCTCCGTTTGAAAGGGGACGACATCGGGTACGGATGGAACGTGGGACTGCATTACAAGATGGACGAAACCACGCGATTCGGCCTTCACTACCGCAGCAGGGTAAAGCTCTCCCTTTCGGGCATAGCCACCGCGACAAGTCCGCTGGCCTCCGACTCCACGGAAGGGCTGGTGGATCTCACCCTTCCCGACATGTTGATGTTCGGCGTCAGCAAACAGCTGAACCCGAAGCTGAACGTGGAGATCGGGGCCATCCATACCGGGTGGGACAGTTACGACTCCATTACGATCAACTTCGGCAAGCGGCTTCTCGGAGCGCTGCCCATCCGTTCCTTCACGCCGAAGAACTGGAGCAGCGTCTGGAGATACCAGCTCGGGTTCGAGTACGCCTACTCGCCCGAGTGGACGTGGAGGGTGGGGTACACGTACGATCAGGAGCCGATGCCCGATTCGACCATCGACTACCAGGCCCCCTCCGGCGACAGACAGCTTTTTTCGGTAGGTTTCGGCTATGCGAAGAACAACTGGGCCCTCGATTTCGCCTACTCCCGTCTGCTCTCCGACGAAAGAGACATCGTCGGACGTCCGCTTGAAGGCGTTCTCAACTCCCGCGCACACGATTTGAACGTCAATATCTTCATGCTGAGCTACAGCATCAGGTTTTAACCTCTATTCCCGGAGGGCGCGGGCTCGCTTCGTTGCTCTCCGGGATGTTTTTGTGTCGCCTCTTGCATTCTTCCCACGCTTGTGTATTCTGTCTTTTTGATCTTTTCTCCTCCCACTTGCGGGTAGAGTCTTTTTATGATATATGAATAGTTGCTCATATATTCATATAAACATATAAGGAGGCTTCCATGAACTCTCAAACATCTGTTTCGACTGATGAGGCGCTTCGCCTGACCCCGGATGAAGTATCCTCCCGGATGCCCGACGAAAGGACGCTCTACGAGCTTGCAGATCTCTTCCGGGTGTTCGGCGACAGCACCCGGATAAAAATTCTCTGCGCGCTCTCCGTTTCCGATCTCTGCGTCGCGGATATCGCGTCCCTGCTCTCAATGACCCAGTCTGCGATTTCGCACCAGCTTCGGGTGCTCAAACAGGTACGCCTTGTCCGCGTCGCCAGGAAAGGACGATCGTCCGTGTACAGCCTTGACGACGACCACGTGCGGACCATCTTCGACCAGGGATTCCGGCATGTGCGGCACATTGCCCCCTCCTCTGAAAGGGGGGAGGAGAAGTGAGCGTTTCAGAAAACGAACTGCGTCTTTCGCTGGAGGGGCTGAACTGCGCCCAGTGCTCCGCGAGGATAGAGGAGTCCGTTCGCCGACTTCCCGGCGTATCGTTCGCCGCGCTTGACCTGGTCGCCGGTCGGCTCAGAGTGGTTTTGTCCGGCGAGCACAACGGCGACGAAACCTTATCGCGCATCCGCGGAATTGTGGATTCGATAGAACCGGGAGTCTCCGTCTCGGAAGAGGGGGTGCAAGGGGAAGGCGCCTCTCTTCCTCCGAAGGAAATAGCGCGTCTTTCGGCAGGGGTGCTGCTGTGGGTCGCGGCGATGTTCGCGGACGTTCCGGAAGTGGCGCGGACGGGCCTTTATGTGGCGGCCTACCTTGCGGCGGGTATCAACGTGCTCCGTACTGTGTTCGGTAATCTGCGGCAGGGAAGAATCTTCGACGAGTTCTTCCTGATGACGATCGCCACTGGGGGAGCGTTCGCCATCGGCGAGTTCTCCGAGGCGGTGGCGGTGATGCTCTTCTACGAGTCGGGGGAACTTGTGCAGGATTTGGCGGTGGCGAAGTCGCGCCGTTCCATTCTCTCGCTGATGGACATCCGTCCCGATTCCGCAGTGCTTCTCAAAGAAGGGGGAGAGCGGCGCGTGCGTGCGGAGGACGTCCGGGTGGGGGAAACCGTCCTTGTGAAGCCGGGCGAACGAATTCCTCTCGACGGTTCAGTGAAAACGGGGACCTCGTCGTTGGATACATCGTCGCTGACGGGCGAATCCGTACCACGCGATGTAGCGGCGGGCGACGACGTACTCGCCGGAAGCGTCAACCTGGGTGGGACGCTCACAGTCGTCGTGACTCGCCTCTTCGGCGAGTCCACTCTCTCGAAGGGATTGCGCCTCATCGAGGAGGCAAGGGAGCGGAAGGCGCCCACGGAGCGTTTCATCACCGCGTTCGCGAAAAGATATACCCCCGCTGTCGTGGCCGCCGCCGCGCTTCTGGCCGTCGTGCCGCCGCTGATGGGGTTGGGCGCGTTCCGGGAATGGGGGTACCGCGCACTCATCTTCCTCGTCGTCTCCTGCCCCTGCGCCCTTGTGATCTCCGTGCCGCTCGCGCTCTTCGGAGGCATCGGAGCCGCTTCCAGGCGCGGCGTTCTTTTGAAAGGCGGAAACGTGCTGGAGGCGTTGGCGAAGGTTCGGACAGTGCTCTTCGACAAGACGGGAACGCTCACAAGAGGCGTTTTCAGAGTGACCGGAGTCTTCCCGGCGGGCAATATGGAGCGGGATGAGCTGCTCTCCATCGCCGGAGCGGCGGAGAGAGGGTCGAATCACCCGGTTGCGCGAGCGGTTGTGGCGGCTGCCGGAACGCTTCCTCCTCTTGGCGAGGCGATCGAGGAGCTCCCCGGCAGGGGCGTGCGGCTCGCCGGCGGTGGCAGGACGATCCTCGCGGGGAATGCGCGCCTGCTGGCCGAGTACGGCATCGCCTCCGATCCCAAGGCCGACGGGTGTCCCGGGGCGGTGGTGCACGTCGCCGAGGACGGCCGGTACGCAGGGTACATCGTCGTCGAGGATACGCTGCGGTCGCAATCGAGAAGAGCGGTGGAGCGGCTTCGTTCTCTCGGTGTGGCAACTGTCGGGATGCTCTCGGGAGACCGCCGGGAGAACGCCTCCCGCATAGCGGAAGATCTCGGACTGGATCTCTGGGAGGGCGATCTGCTTCCTTCCGATAAACTGGAACACTTCCAGCGGATCAGAGAGCGAACGGGAGGGACGACGCTCTTTGTGGGGGACGGGATGAACGACGCTCCGCTGCTCGCCGCGGCGGATGTAGGCATGGCTATGGGCGGATTGGGGGCCGATATTGCGATCGAGGCCGCCGACGGCGTCATTCTTAACGACGATCCGCTCGGCGCGGCCGACGTTATCGAAATAGCCCGGAAGACGCGGAGCATCGTCTGGCAGAATATTGCCTTTGCACTCGGAGTGAAGGGAGCGGTGCTGACGCTGGGGGCGTTCGGTATGGCCTCCATGTGGGAAGCGGTCTTCGCCGACGTGGGGGTCGCGCTTCTGGCGACGTTGAACGCGGCGCGGGTATTGCGCTTCGGAGAGCGCATGCGGCGCCGTACGGAGTCCGTGGAATAGACCGAAACACGAGGCTTTGCACGAAAAAGCGGTACGCGATCGAAGAGACGGGGAGGAGCTTTCGGGCTCTTTTCCGTCTCTTCGATTACTCCGGCCCCCGAAGAAGCCCGGTTCGTACAGGTTTGAGGAAAGTCGATTACATTGAAAATTGACTAAATTCCGTTGGCATTGTACTCTTGGTGCTGAAAGGAGGGGAGAGATGTACGAAAACGATCAACGCGAATGAGGAGGGGGAGGAAATGGCTCTTCTTTTTTTCGGGATTCCGTGCGTTCCCGGGTTTCTTGTTTTGTCGCGCCGACGCGCTCTCGGGACGAGCATGCCGAACGCGGACGGCCGAGAAAGGAGGTCTCTCTCGGTCTTTTGGGTTCTTGTGTTCCTTCTTCTCCCGCTCTCTGCGGAAGCGGAGGAGAACATTCTCTTGTTTTCTTCTACGGCAAGGGTGTACGAGGACTTTTCGCTGGAAGTTCGGGAGGATATCACCGTCAATGTGGAAGGAAAGGAGATCCGTCGCGGTATCTACCGCGAATTCCCGACCGAGTATCGCGACGAAAAGGGCGATGTCGTCCGCATCGGGTTCTCCGTCGAGACCGTTCTGCTCAACGGTGAAAAACTACCGTACAGAACGGAGCGGAGAAACGAAGGCTCTTACCGCGTCTACTTGGGCGATCCGGATGCGTTTGCTCCGCGTGGCCCGCAGACGTATACCCTTGTCTATGTCGTAACGGGCGTAATCGGTTTCTTCGACGATCACGACGAACTGTACTGGAACGTCACAGGGAACGGGTGGAGCTTCCGGATCGACAAGGCCCGCTTTTCGCTCTCTCTTCCCGACGAGGCCCCCTTCGACATGATTTATTTCTTCACCGGACTGTACAGGGCGAGAGGGAAGGATGCGCGTATTCTGCCCGACGGTTCCGTCGAGACAACGTCGCCTCTCGTTCCCGGCGAAGGGCTAACCGTGGTGTACGAATGGGGGAAAGATGTGCTCGAGCCAGCGTACGAGCCGCTGCCGCCTATCGGCGAGGAGATTTCGCTTCCGGATCAGGGGCATTCGCCGGACGATACGCCTCCTTCGCGTCCGGAGGGAACGCCATGATCGCCCTCTCTCCCGACACAGCTATCCGCTTGCTTCTTTCCGTGCGGCCGCTTCTTCTTCTCTTCGTCTACCTTCTGCTCTGGTTCGGCTGGGGGAGGGATCCCGATATGCCGACGGTTATCCCGCTTTTCGCTCCTTCGCCGGGGAGGACTCCCGGCTTCCTCCGGTTCGTTCGCCGGATGGAGGCGGATAGCGTCTGCTTTACCGCGGAGATTCTGCACCTTGCCGTGGAGGGGTACATCATGATCGAGGAGGTTGACGGGGAACAGACGGAGCGGAAGAGAAAGGCCGATGCTTCCGGGAAGGTCTACTCGCTGAAACGCACCGAAAAAAGAGCTCCCGATGCCCCCGGAGCCGAAGCGACGCTCCTTGAAGCGCTCTTCGAGGACGGAGGCAAGTAATTTGTCTTCAAGCGGGAGAACCACGTCGCCGTTCACTGTGCGCAGCGCAGCCTGAATCTGTTCTTTTTAAGAAGCGGGAGAGCGCTCTTTTCGGCCAATTCGGGGCTCTGGTTTTCCGCGCTGCTCGTGCCCGCGGGTGTCTGGATGCTTCTCTCCCGCATGGGGTATGGCGAGCCGGCGCTCTCTTCGGCGTTCCTGACGCTCCTGCTCTTTCTTCTGTGCAACTTCGCGGGGAGGGATCTTCTGGCGGACGCGCTGAGCCGTCAGGGCTGCGTGGGCGGCATGCCCGGGTATGCCGTGCTCTCGATTCTTCCGAATCTGATGATGCGAATGCTCTATCTGCTCGCTTTCTCGGCGGCCGTGCTTCTTCTTCTCTACGCCACGGGATTGTGGATGCTGCTCTTCGCACTCTTTCCGTGGGTTCCCTCCGCGCTCCGCCAGGTTTCCCTCATGCCGATCCTGATTCCGCTGGTCTCGCTCGCGCTTGCGGTGCAGATAGTCCTCTTCAAGGAGCTGATGAAGATCCGGACGCCGGAGGGGAACAGGGTGCTTGCGGAGGCCGAGGGGCTGGCGATGTATCTGGGAACCGCCGAACGCCATCGCCTGGAGATGTTCAATCCTCCGGAGGAGACCCCGGAGGTCTTCGAGGCGCTCTTTCCGTACGCCTTCTCGCTTGACGCGGCGCGGACCTGGGCGCAGCGCTTCGACTCCGTTTTAAAGGAGAAGCGGTACCGTCCGGCGTGGTATTCGGGAAGCGGAGAGTTCTTATGGAATACCGTGGAGATGAGCCTGCTGACGACGAATTTCTCCGCTGCGATCATCTTCGCGTCCAAACCTCCGAGTTCGGCGTCGAAGGTGTTCTGGAGTTTGTTGCCTGGCGTCGGCGGCTTCTCCGGAGGAGGAAGAGGCGGGGGCGGCGGGGACGGCTGGTGACGAAGGCGCCCGTTCAGGGATCGAGAGGGCGGCGAGAGGTGTACATGCGCTCCCGTCGCCGGGAATGCGGGGCATGTCCTTGATGCGGAAGTGCATCTTTGATGAGGGGCGCGATTCTTACGAGGCTGAACGCGGCGCGGCATTCCGTTTCGGGGAGCGTATGCAGCGTGATTCGGAGGGTAAATAAAGTGTGAAGAAGTAGATGTATCCTGACCAATGGGGCCTCTTTGTTTCGCGTGTGAGAGCGGCATGCGTCGAAACGGGAAACGATCCGTTCGACAGGGTTTTCCCTTGTCTGAAGAGGCGTCTTTGCGATGCCTTTCGAGAAACGAGGAAGAGATCTCCTGTTCCCATTGCCCATGCTGTCGATTCCAACTCCGTCGTGTGGTCGCTACTATAACAGGATGCAATTTAGCAGGCTGACAAAAAGACGGTATCGATCAGGTTCGTTGGCGTTCGCCGGATTTCTTTCCCGTTCTCCGGCGAGACGTGGTAGGCCGGAAAAAGCCCCCGGCATCCGGAGGGTCTTGGATGCCGAGGGCTCTTTTGAACACGGGGTTTCTGTTGCGTAATGGTATCTCCCAATAACTACGGACAGTTGGCCTTGACGCTGAACTCCCAAGCGGTTCCCTGTTCCGGGCCGTAGACGATCACGAGGAATTCATTCGCCCCGCTCTTGGTGAAGAGGCCGTTCTGCAGAAGTTTCCCCGTTCCGACCACGCCGCCCGGATAGAGATTCGCCACGTTCGGGTTTCGTTGAATATGGTTCATATCTCCCCGCCATCCGCTGTCGAAAACCTTGGTCCCGACAGGGTAGTAAATCTCGATCTTGTCGGGTACGTCGAAAGCTTGAAAGTCCAGGTCGAAAGTCGTTCCCGAAGGCAGAGAGCGTATGTCGTACTGCTTTCGCGTGCCCTTGTATCCGCCGCTCGCGCTCCGGAGCCACTTTCCGCAGTCGTCCGGAGTGATGGTCTGCGGCGGAGAGTCGACGATGTCTTCTTCTTTGATCCCCGGCGGAAGCCCTTCGTCCTGGCCGGTCACGGCGACGGTCTTGGTTACCGACAGATCGTAGTTGCCGGGGGCCGGATCGACTTCCACGATCGTTTCATCCGTGTTGTTGCCCTGGTCGGTATCCCGTGTCGATGTATCCGGTCCCTCCACGGTGACGGTGTTGCGGATGCTTTCTCCGACTTTCCCCGTAACGGTGACGGTATACGTCC
>Ga0334887_1000437_pt1 | contig 68119 bp, 39 predicted proteins | sample GraSluR1_MG_10_FD_207217 | JGI IMG/M metagenome (GOLD analysis project Ga0334887, IMG submission 207217) | Sludge microbial communities from methane-producing bioreactor in Wageningen University, Netherlands - Granular Sludge_18_07-R1 | ecosystem: Engineered > Bioreactor > Anaerobic >...
CCGGCACGACCTTCTCTGTCGCGGCTGGGACGGGACTTACTCAGGACGCTTCCGGTCTCAGTCATACAGCGCACACCGGCGATGCCACCGGCGCTTCGGCGTTGACAGTTGTCGGGATTCAGGGACGCTCGGTTACTTCAACCGCGCCATCCTCGAACCAAGTCCTCAAATGGAACGGCTCAGCATGGGCGCCGGCGAATGATGACGGCGGCACAGACAGCCAAAACCTTTCATATACCGCCTCTACCCGCGCATTGGGCATCTCCGGCGGCACCGGCGTAACTCTGCCGCTCGTTACATCGACAAACGCCGGCCTCGCACCCTCCAGCGGCGGCGGGACAGCGAACTATCTCCGTGCGGACGGCACATGGGCCACACCTCCTGGAACAGCAACCGGCGACATTACTGCCGTTTATGCCGGAACAGGACTTTCCGGCGGCGGAACTTCGGGCGATGTTACATTAAACCTCGCAAATACTGCCGTGTCAGCCGGAAGCTACACAAATGCAAACATCACCGTCGATGCTCAAGGCCGTCTTACAGCCGCGTCGAGCGGATCCGGCGGATTATCCGGTTCCGGAACTACCGGCTATACCGCTAGATGGACAAGCTCTTCCTCCTTAGGCAACTCTTCAATACAGGATAACGGGTCGGGTAACATCGGCATCAACCGTGTTCAAAGCGCTACATATAGGCTTGTGACAGAAAATGCGAGTAACGCCAAAGCATACTTAGCCGGGAATACATGGGGCGTTTACGGCGAGGGCGATGGCGCCGGTGTTTACGGAGTTACCGGTTCGGGACCACCATACACATACGGTATTCTCGGACACGGAAGCTTAGGCTACGGCGTCTATGGTTCAAGCCCAACAGTCGGTGTTTATGGCTATGGTAACGGGCTTGGCACAACTGGTGTCGTGGGCGAAGGCACTACAAACGGTGTGCGTGGTATCGGAACCAGCACAGGTGTCCGCGGCGAAGGCTCAACTTACGGCGTCTATGCGCAGGGTGGAACTTACGGTCTATACGCAACCGGAACCACATACGGCGTTAGAGGCGTTGCCACAACATACAGTTTCTACGGCACAGGCGCGGCATATGGAGTCTATGCTTCCGGTTCGAGCTACGATTTCTACGGCGCTAATTCTTCGGGAAATAGTTATTTCGCCGGCTACGTCGGCATCAACAAAACCTCCCCAGCCCAGCGTCTCGATGTCGTCGGAAGAGTTCGGTTCAACGACCCGAGTTATGTTGACACCAGATATATAGAAATATATTCCAGCGGTGCGAATTACTTCCAAGGGACGAATGACATGTATTTCAACTCCAGTGCAGGAGGCATAATACTTTCTACCCCTTCGACACAGGGCGTTCAGGTTAAATATGGCGGAACAAGTGGCACTCAATATGCCGTTTTCGACGGCCCGACTTCACGTTTCGGACTTATACAGGAGTTCTCCACCCCCGGAAGCAAACTCTCGGTGCAGGGGAACGCCTCCATCGGAAGTCTTACCTACGCAACTACCGCCGCGCCCACCAACGGAATGATTGTCGAAGGCAACGTCGGTATCGGAACAACAAGCCCGAACAACAAGCTCGAAATAACCCATGGCACCTCCGGAAACAGCGGACTTAGATTCACAAACCTCACCAGCGCATCTACTGCAGGTGGCGCAGGGACAAAAGTCCTCTCCGTAGATGCCAACGGAAATGTAATTTTAGTAACCGACGCTACCGGCGGCGCAAGCCTCTGGACAGACGCCGGAAACTATATCTACCCCACAACTGCGACCAACTTCGAAATCTATGACAACTCGAGCTCATACGTAGGCCAATGGTTCATGTCGGGAACCGACTGCAGTGCAATCGCAAATCTTTCAAATGGAACCGAATCGGCATATCTCTGCTACGAAGGAAGTTACGGCCTCTACGGCTCCAGCGGAACCTACGGCGTCTATGGCGCGAACAGCACCCGTTATGGCTACCTCGGCGGAACTTCCTACGGCGTTTATGGCAGCAATGGCACAAACTACGGTTACCTTGGCAGTTCTTCCTATGGTGTTTACGGTTATGGAACCTACGGTGTCTATGGCTCCGGAACTACCTACGGCGGATACTTCTCCGGAACTTCCTACAGCGTGTATGCCACAACTTCCGGCTCATATGCTGGTTATTTCTCTAATAGCGGAACCGGAGGAACCGGTGTGTATTCTTCTGCTGTAACCAACGGAGCAGGAACTTACACTATTTACGGATATAGAAGCGGGAGCGCTGATGGAACAGGCTATGCTTATTACGATGCTTCTGCCGGTGTCTTTGGCTATGCTTATTGGGGCAACCTCTATGCCTTCGGTGTGAAGGGAGATTCCTACGGAGACTATACGAGAACCGGTGGAACTCAGGGGTATTGCGGTGGTTCTTGGGGTTCCCAAGGATATAAAAACAGCGGTAGCAGTTATTACGGTGCCTACTGGACTTCCTCCGGCTCCGGCGCCGGACGTCCCGCTCCCCCGCGCAGTGGCGACGATTCCGCCTACGATCCGGGCGGTGTCCATATCAACATCGGCGCCGGCGGCTACGGCGACCTCTTCGGTCTTCACGCTCAGGGCAACATCTACGGCGCGTATTTCGAGGGCGGAAGATACGGCCTCTACACATACGGCGACCGCTTCAGCAACGGCCTCGATGTCCATCTTACCGATGTCGGCGAGGAAGACATGGCCGTCTCATACACTACAACCTCAGTCGAAGCCAAAATCAGCGCAGACGGCGTGGATAGGCTCTCCGACGGCTCCCGCAGAGTCGAGTTCGATTCCGAGTTCAAAAAGCTCGTCGATCCGGCAAAGCGCGTTACTGTTACCGTAACGCCCCTCGGATGTTGCAACGGCGTCTATCTCTCCGAAGTCGATGAAAACGGCTTCACCGTTGTCGAAAACAACGGCGGCAGAAGCGACATCGAGTTCATGTGGATTGCCATGGCGCGCAGAATCGACGCCCGCCCCAAGACGGCTCTTCCGCGCGAAGTCGTAGCCTCGGACTACACCGACAAAATCGGACGCGGTCTTCATAACGACGCCGACACCCGCACCGACGGCGAGGGTCTCTACTTCGAGGGCGGCGAATTGGTCGTCGGAGTTCATCCCTCTGCTCTTCCGAACCAGAACCTCATTGCCCTCAAAGAAGCCTACGAAAAAGACCCGTCATCGAACAGCTACGAAGGATGGGCTTCCGCATTCGGCGCAGAAGGTGTCGAAATGCCATTCTCGAGGCAGGAACATCAGGATAGACTCAACACCATCGAAAATGAGAACGAACAACCTCACAAGCCCGAGCCGGCAAGACAGCATCACGGCGAGGGCAACCTTGCCCCCGGTGCCGAAAACAACCAGAAAGAACCGGCGGAAAGGGTCTATTAATTATTGCCAGATGGGGAGGGGCGTCGTCCCCTCCCCAAAACTATGAAGATATATAGGTAGGATTTAATCCTAAATGAAAAGTCTCGAAGACATACAAAGAACAATCTCGCTTCACAAAAAGAAGCTTTGCCGCAAATATGCCATAAAAAAAATAGGGGTATTCGGTTCTTTCGCTCATGGGAATAATATAGAGAACAGCGATTTGGACATCCTTGTCGAGTTTACTAAAACCCCCGATCTGATAGAGTTTTGCGAGATAGAAAGAGTCCTCGAAGAATTACTTGGGGTCAAAGTCGATCTTGTCGAAACCGGTTCTATCAAGCCCCGAATCAAATCGCGGATTATGAGCGAGGTGCTTTTCATATGAGAAGAGATTGTGCTCTTTACATTGAAGATATTCTCGAGGCGATTCGAAAAATCGACGAATTTATCGGAGATATGAGTTTTGAAGATTTTTTAAATAACGATATGGCTTCAAGCGCTGTTATACTGCAACTTATCATCATCGGAGAGGCATCGAAAAATATACCCGATGAGATGAGGATAAATTACTTTGGTCTTCCCTGGAGCGACATGGCGAGAATGAGACAAAATAGTCCATTCTTATTTCTCAATCGGGCTAAATATTGTTTGGGAAGTAATAAAAGGGCGATTGCCCGCCATAGAACCGCAATTGCAGAAGATTCTCGATGACTTGAATAAAGTCGATGGTTGTTAATAAATGCTGAATTTTTTGGTATTAACTGGAAAAAAATTAAATGACGATTAGAGGTTGAGTCATGAAAATTCAAATTAGTTATATTCTAATTCTTGTTGCCACGATTCTTTTCGCCGACATCCCGCAGGCAATGAACTATCAGGGTAAACTCACAGACCCCGCGGGGGTTGCGGTCGAGGGCGAGACGGAAATTATATTCCGCATCTACGACGTCGTGACCGGCGGGACAGCTTTGTGGACAGAGACCCATCCCGCAGTCGATGTCGAGAAGGGGCTTTTCGATGTCCAACTCGGCTCGATTACGCCGTTCAATCTCCCTTTTAACGAGGGATATTATGTCGAACTCGAGGTCGAGGGTGAAGTCCTTGCGCCGAGGCAGGCGTTGAATTCCGTGGGCTATGCTTTCCGTGCCGCAATCGCGGACAGTGTGGTTGGCGGAGGTAGCGGAAGCGACGACGATTGGAATCGCACCGGCAACTATCTCTTTCCTTATTATAATAGCGCGGACAGTGTGGGAATCGGCACTGTCACGCCAGTCGAAAAACTTCATGTCATGGGAACCACGCGCCTTGCACCTTCGGCATTGCCGCTTTGGGGAACAAATCCCTATGTTCAAGTAAAAACAAATCCGGCATATTCCTATGCCCTTCAGCTCAGTCTTCTCGATGGCAACACCGCGAATCCGCGTATCACACTCGGTTCCGGCGCGGGGACCGCAACCTTCGAGACCATCGATAATATAAGTTTAAATAACGATGTCGCCGGCGGCATCTACCGCGTTCGCACTCGTAACACCGGAGCTACGGCTTTCCTTGAAAGGATGACGATTACCGGCAGAACGGATCATGCTAATGTGGCTTTCCTCAATAGCAATGTGGGTGTTGGAACCTCCAGCCCGGTTTACAGTTTGGATGTCCGCAGTCGTCTTGGTGTCTATGACGGCACGAATTTCATCGACCTGAACCCTGCCGCTTCCCAGATTCGTTTCAGCAACACGGACGTCCTGAATATCAATTCCGGCGCCGGATACGGCGGTTTCGAATCTTCGGGTTATATTATGACCATCGACGGCGCGAGTAGAAATGTCGGTATCGGCACGACGAATCCTCTCGCCCGCCTCGCTCTCGACGGCCCCGGCGCGGCGCATTACGGGATGTTCATCGAAGGCCCCTCGACCAATGTCGATAAACAGGCGGCGCTTTATATTCACTCGAATCTTTTCAGTAGTGACCCGCCGGATATTTACAATGAATATTACGGCATTTACGTCAATCAAGAACCGACAACCACCGCGGTATATAAACCCACAGCGATTTACGGCAATATGTCCAATGTTACTGCGGCATATTCGACGGGCGTTCTCGGGCGCTCTATGGGCACCGGCACCGGCGGGGGAAGAACCTATGGCGTCAAAGGATACGCGGGCGGCGGCTCGGATCATTATAACTATGCCGTTTACGGCGAGTTAGTGAATGTCGGAAGCAGACAGGGCACCGCGATTCTCGGTTACGACGCTATCGATCATAGTAGCGACTTTTTCGGAACTCTCATCGACGGCAACTGGGCGGGATATTTCCATGGCAATCTCATCACCACCGATCGCACCTATTTCGGCGATTTGGACGCCTACATCCGCCAGGACGGCTCGAACAACATGATTTTCCGCGACCCGAACACCAACGGCGGCGCGGAGGTTACTCTTCTGCAACTATTCCAGACAGGAAATTACATCCAAAACCAAAAGGACAGTCTGCAGACGGCTTATTATAGGATAAAGCGAACATTCTCTTCCGAAGATACCGTGGCTTATATCCAATTTAGCCCAACGACAACAAGCGAACCTTCTTACGCAAACTATGGTTTTATTGTCGATGGAACGGAATTCAACGGAAAGGGTGTCGTTCGTGGTATCGCGGCGATATGCTCTCTTGGAACAAACCATGCCGCCGATGGCAAAACGATCTTTTATGGCGCTACTGGCCACCAGTATTCAGGGCATGGAAGTATGTGGGGCGGGTATGGCAGTGTCCGATGCAGTCAATTGGACGGTTGGGATGGAGCGATTGACCCGGCATACAAATCGAGGGCTATCGGCTTATGGGGAATTGCCGAGGCAACTGCGCCGCTGTCCTTCGATGATGCCCAGCCGGAATTCTGTTTCGCCGGTGTTCGCGGAGAAATAATCGGAAGCGTCAATAATAGCTTCACCGGCCCTGATACGAGCATAGTCGCGGCTGTTTTGGGAATCGATAAAACAACTGGCGCGGGGAATCATTTCGCAGGTCTTTTCTTGGGCGATGTCATGGCGACCGGCAAAATCGAATCCGGAAATATTGTCATCCGTGGCGAATCTGAAACGAACGACGCAGTAATTCAATATCGATATACTGCCGGCGGTGTGTGGGATTACCAAGAGGAAAGGCTTATCAATTACGGACGTTCTCCGGGTCTGTCCGCTGGATATTGGAATTATGCCGCCTATCGCACTGCGAGGACTCTTATCAAATTCGATGTCTCCGAAATCCCAAGTTCCGCCACGATTGTGAGCGCGAATATCAAATTGTATTGCTCGAGTTTCAGCGGGTCAGGAACATATTATGTTTACAGGCTTCTGAGGCATTGGTCGGAGGGAGATTTCTATTGCACGCGAAGCGATACCTCCACTTTCGGACGTTGCGACTCGACCCAAATAACAGGTGGATGCTCCTGGGATTATTATAATATAACTAATGCATGGGGAACTCCCGGCGCGGATAACACTTCATCCGACAGAAGCTCGATAGCCGAATCGAACGTGTCTATTAGCTCGACCGGCTGGAAAACATGGAATGTAACCTCTGCTATTCAGAATATCGTTAACGGCACAGCCGAGAACTACGGCTTTATTATCGTCGGCCCAAGTTCAGGAATGAACAACGCGAGTTTCAGATCCTCTGAATGCGACGAATTCAATCTAAAACCGAGACTCGAAATAGAATGGGTGTATTAGTTTAACACAGATAAGCGAAGATAATATGAAAAAGACACTATCGGTATTAATATCTCTAAGTTTATTCAGCATTTGCCTTTTTGCGGATGTGCCGAGGACGATGAACTATCAGGGCAAACTTACTAATCCCGATGGTGTAGCTGTAAGCGGGCCGATTGAGATTACATTTCGGATTTATAACTCTGAGACCGGTGGGGCTTCCCTTTGGGAGGAAGATCATACAGGTGGCGAAGCGATTGACGTTACCAACGGTCTTTTCGATGTTGTTCTCGGCGATTTAGTTGCATTGGATTTAGCTTTCGACGAGGAGTATTGGGTCGAACTCGAAATCGAGGGGGAGATACTTGCTCCCCGCGAGAGGCTTTCTTCGGTTGCCTATGCCCAACGCGCGGTTTACGCCGACACCGCGATTTATGTTATTGGCGGAAGCGGCTCCGACAACGATTGGATTCGTGTCGGGAATATTGTCCACTCATATAACACGACAGATACGGTCGGAGTTGGCACAACATCGCCTAAGGGGGGGAGATTTGTTGTGCTCGATAATTCTGAGGGCACGGGCATTCATATCGAAGCCGAACCGCCAACCGCTGACAATACGGTCAGAAACTCTCCAAAATTATCTTTTACCGATTCCTATCGATGGCTCGGAACACCCGGAACTCATACAAGCTCGATTTACACTTCATCTCCCTGTCCCGGATGCAATCGCCTCCTCAATTTCGATAACGGCCTTACAAAGATGACCATGAACAGCTCCGCGGTCGAGTTTGAATTCAAAGGGGATTTCCAAAACTGGTCAAATCTCGATATGATTTTTATCGCTCCTCGTGTAACAAGCGGTTACGGCGACGGCACCGATGTTGTTCTCGATATGCGCGGTCAATACTGGAACGGAAGCGCAAGCACTGAACGAAGCGCAAAAATTACTCATGAGGTCGAGAACGACGGCACTTCGAGCATGAATTTCAAAATACAGGGCGATGCCACTCGCATGACCATCCTGAGTAGCGGCAATGTCGGAGTGGGCACGACAACCCCCCAGAGAAAGTTCGAGGTCATGGCCGATGGAACATATACCGGTGCCGGTGGAGGCCAAATTCGTATCAGCGGGTTAACTGACGAGAGAAAACGGCTCGAAATCGGATTCAACACCGTTGACGATGTCGGGTTTATCCAGTCATATCAGAACACCGGAACCGTCAAACCCTTAATATTGAATCCAAATACCGGCAATGTCGGCATCGCCACAAATACCCCCACGCGCACTCTGGATGTCAACGGCGACGCGAGAATTACAGGAAATCTCGGAGTTGACACCAACCTCGGCGTAACCGGACAGACTACTACCGGAACTTTTCGTATGGCGACCGGAGCTGTAAACGGTTATGTCCTGACTTCAGATGCTTCAGGCAATGGAACTTGGCAACTCTCCGGCGGCGGCGGAGGTATCGGCGGTTCGGGCACAAACGGGAGAATCGCGAGGTTCACTCCCGACGGCGCTACACTCGGCAACAGCACATTCAGAGATGACGGCACAACTGTCGGCCTTAACGCCGCACAGAACTCCGCAAACATGCTTTATATCCAAGATGACAGAGCAATTTCCGCAAAACAGGGGCTTTTCGTTGATTCTTACACCTCGAATACCGGCACCGGCGATATTATCGGCCTTCTTGCAAAAGCTCGCGTTACAGCTTCAGGTAACCACAACGCCGCCGGTATTATCGGCATGGTTGACGGAAACAACATGAACTGGGCGGTCGGGGTGATGGCGGTAAACAAATCCGGCTCTACAACCCCTGTGGTTCCATCGGTGCTGACCGCACTCTATGCCGACGGCTCCAATAACTGGGCATGGTCGGGATGGTTTACAGGCGGGCATGTCGCCATATCCAGAGCAACCGCCGCCCAAACAGGAGAGCTTCATTTCCACGATCTCGACGGAACCGCACTTGCAAACTATGTCGGCTTCAAAGCTCCTACCGCATTATCCAGCAACTATGTCTATACGCTTCCAAGCTCATATCCTGCTTCGAGCGGACAAGTGCTTTCCTCGACGACTGCCGGAGTGCTCAGCTGGACTGCCGCCAGTGGTTCTGGATGGAACCTCACCGGAAATGCAGGAACCACGCCCGGAACAAATTTCGTTGGAACCACCGACGGACAAGCTTTAGTTTTCAAAACCAATAATAACGAGCGTGTGAGAATAACCTCCGGTGGCGATATGGCGATTGGCAACTTCACCAATCCCGAAGCGATGCTGGAAATTCGCGAAACTATCGCAGATATTTATGTCCGCGCATACAATGATTATTCATGGCAGGATGGCGGACGATTAGCTCTTCAAAGAATGGGCGGAAGTCAGACATCGCCGACAGCTACCTTGGCCAACTATGGCCTCGGAGCCCTCGATTTCCGCGGCGGCTACGGCTCGACAGTGAGTGGTGTAACAGCCGCTTCGATAAAATCGGTGTCGCCCGTAACATGGGTGAACGGTTCCAGCACCCGCGGCGGCGATCTGAGGTTTTATACAATCAATGTTGTCGGCGGGGCGAATATCTATGATTACGAAAGAATGCGCATCGGTTCTCAGGGCGGGGTTGGAATCAACATCAACCCAACGCCCAGCACTTCGACAAACTACGACCCGACTGCATATATGCATGTTTACGGCGGAATCGGAATCGGTCCGGTCAACAATAGCATTTCTCTTGCACACGGTCAGGAAAATAGCATTCAAATTGCTTCAGATACCTATTACGGCGGGACTAACGATAATCATTCCGGTTATCTAATTTACTCGATTATGCCCGGTGGATGGGGAACCGGTGAGCTTAGGTTCGCATGCTCAACCGACTGGGGCGTTTACAACACGACTACTCCGGCTTTGCGAATTACTCAAACGGGAATCTATGTCAATGGCACTTATTACGGTAGTGACCGGCGAATTAAATCCGATTTTCGGGATATGCCCTATGGCCTTCAGGATGTTTTGGCGATGAAGCCGCTTCTATATAGCAAGCACATCGCGGAGGATATGTCCAACGGCAAACCACACCTCGGAAATGGTTTTGAGGAGATTGGGTTCATCGCGCAGGATCTCTACGAGATTCTCCCCGAGGTCGTCTCGAAGCCGTCCGACGAAAACAGCGAGCTTTGGGGCATCGATTATGCCAAAATAGTTCCTGTTCTGGTTCAGGCAATCAAAGAACAGCAATCGAAGATAGAGCAACTCGAAGAAAAGTTAGAATTATATAAAGAACTTGAAAAACGAATCGAAATACTTGAAATTAATAAATAGAATTGATTGCCCATGTTGTTTGAAAAGAAAGGTTGCATAATGAGACTAACGGTTATTGCGATTATTTTAGCGGTTGTATGCTCTGTTGCGCAGGTTCCGCGGACGATTAACTATCAGGGTAAGTTGACCGATCCTTCGGGAGTGGCGATTCACGAGCCGGCAGGGGTTGGGATAACATTCAGGATTTACAGCACAGAAACCGGCGGCTCGGCTCTGTGGTCGGAAACACGCCCATCTGTTCCTGTTAACAACGGTCTTTTCGACATCATCCTCGGCGAATCGACACCGATTAACCTTCCTTTCAATGTCCAATATTGGATCGAGCTTCAGATAGGCTCAGAGACGCTTTCACCGCGCGAGAAACTCGCCACTGTGCCCTATTCATTCCGCACAGCGATTGCAGATAGCTTGTCCGGCGGCGTTCCCGGCGATGACTGGGGTAGTCAGGTTGCATCGACATCTGCGCGTCTCACCGGCGACGGCACCTCCGGAAGTCCACTCGACATCGCACAGCAGGGCGCAACCTCCGGCCAAGCTCTCAAATGGAACGGCACAAGTTGGGCACCTGCCGCAGATAATAACACGACCTACTCCGCCGGCAACGGCATCAGTCTTTCCGGCACGACCTTCTCTGTCGCGGCTGGGACGGGACTCACTCAGGACGCTTCCGGTCTCAGTCACACGGCGCACACAGGTGACGCCACCGGCGCGTCGGCGTTGACAGTTGTCGGGATTCAGGGACGCTCGGTTACTTCAACCGCGCCATCCTCGAACCAAGTCCTCAAATGGAACGGCTCAGCATGGGCACCGGCGAATGATGACGGTGGCACAGATAGCCAAAACCTCTCATATACCGCCTCGACCCGCGCATTGGGTATCTCCGGTGGAACCGGTGTAACGTTGCCGATATTTACCTCGACAAACGCCGGCCTCGCACCCTCTAGCGGCGGAGGCACGACTAATTTCCTTCGCGCGGACGGCAGTTGGGCCGCCCCCACGGGAACCCTTTCCTCCGGCACCGTTACGAATTCCACTCTTCGCTGGAACGGCACAAACTGGGTCGAAAACACTACAGTTCAAAGTTCTGCGAACGAGCTGGTTGTTACTGGCAGTTTCGCGGGGTTCTACTTAGGCTCACCGGCGTCGGATCATATTTATATGCGTGCCTCATCGAGCTCGAGGCCCGGGATACTCGTCATCGGCTCGTCGCTGGACATAATTCCGGACGACACTCTGACCCTCAGTTCCGGCGACCAAATCGAGCTTAAGGCCGGCAACGGACAGCTTCGAGTTTACAACAGCGCGGGAACGACCGAATATGCACGTTTCGACGGCATCAACAACAGGGTGGGAATCGGCACGACATCGCCAGGTTCGGTTTTACATGTCGAAGGCAGAAGTGCAAATATCGGCCAATCGAACACAGTCGCCGCACCCTCCGGAAGCTGGGGAGCGAATATTGCTGTAGGCGCACTTCATAACATCTCTGGTGGCAGAGGTTCGACACTTCTCGGATATAGTAATGCATGTTCCGGCGACTTTTCAACCGTTCTCGGTGTCAGAAACACAATTACGGCCGGAGTTTCGGGTGGACATATCTTCGGTCTCGACAATACTGTATCGGCTCAGGATGCCTTCGCGATTGGCACAAATGTCTCCAATAGCCTTACGAACACAATCCAAATAGGATGGAATTCGGTTGCAGGCCCCGGAACAATGACTTTTACCTCCGCCGGCAATGTCGGTATCGGAACAACCACACCGACTCAATTACTCGATGTCAACGGCACAACCCGACTCCGCGGACTCCTTTACGATTATAACAACTCGACAGGAACCTCAGGGCAGGTTCTAACTCGCGGTGCATCCGGAGTCCTTTGGCAGGACGCCGCAGGTGGCCTCACCGGTTCCGGTTCTGCGAATAAACTCGCATATTGGACATCCACGAGCAATCTGTCCTATAATACAAATCTTCACTGGGACAACACAAATAGCTTCCTCGGTATCGGTGCAACATCGCCATCGCATACACTTAATGTCAGGAATGACTCGGCAATTCCATTTTCGATACATAGAAACTCTTCGACAACCGGACATGAAACAGGAATGCTTTTCAAGGTCTATGGCGGCACAGGCGATACCTACCACAAAGGCGGCATTTTCTTCGAGCGCACAGGCACTGGTGGAATCGGCAGTCTTCATTTCGCAACTACTGCGAGCACAGCATCGGCTAATGTAAGCCTTTCAGACGCTAAAATGACAATCACAACCGCCGGCAATGTAGGAATCGGAACAACCACACCGACTCAATTACTCGATGTCAACGGCACAACCCGCCTCCGCGGACTCCTTTACGATTATAACAACTCGACAGGAACCTCAGGGCAGGTTCTAACTCGCGGTGCATCCGGAGTCCTTTGGCAGGACGCCGCGGGTGGTCTCACCGGTTCCGGTTCTGCGAATAAACTCGCATATTGGACATCCGCGAGCAATCTGTCCTATAATACAAATCTTCACTGGGACAACACAAACTCGCGCCTCGGAATTAACTCGACAAGCCCCGGAAGAACTCTTACTGCGGTTCATACAACCTCCGGCACCAGCATGCAGGGCGCGGGAAGTTTTAGCATAACTTGGAGCGATGGTGGTTCTCAGGGAATCGCGCTTCAGGCCTCGGGCTATAAATCCTCCGCGGAAGCCACCGGCCGCTCTACAGGTCTCTATGCACTCGGCGGCAATGCAACAGACCAATGGAACACCGGCGTCTCAGCCGTGCTTTGGGGATCAAACTCCGGCGCGGCAATAGTCGCAGGAACCTATAACGATTATGTTACATACGGCTATGGGTCTTCCTTCCAGCCGCAGTATGTTAATCCGTCAGGGCAATGGGGTATTGTCTCCTATTCAGATGTCTATTTCCATCAGGACCTCGAGGTTCAGGGGACTATCGACGCCTCCGGAGGGCTTATCCTCGAAACGCGCACAAGCGATCCCGCAAGCCCCGCAAATGGCAGAATCTGGCTGAGAGTGGATTAATCGAGGAAAAAATATGAGATTAAAACACTACATAACATCGATTATATTGCTTGCCGTTCCAATTATCGCTCTCGCGCAGACATTCCAATGGGCAAAAATGGGGCATCGCCCCGACGGCAACAACGGCGTTTACACCGAAGGCGGAATCGCGGTCGATCCAAACGGGAATTCCTATGTTACCGGATATTACTATGCGCAAACATCCGGCTCTGAGAGAGCTTATTTCGATGGTTATTGGCTTGCCGGATATAACCCCGGCGCCTTTCAGGACGACATCTTCTTCGCAAGCTATGACATCGACGGCAATATCCGTTGGGCAACTCGAGCCGGAAGTTCATCGGGAACATTCGAAAGAGGCCACGACGCGGCTTACTATGGAGGCTATGTCTATTTCACCGGAAGGTTTAATCAGACATTCTATTACGATGGCACATCCTCGGGCGTAACATCCTACGGCGGCGAGGATATGTTCCTCGTTAAATATTCGAGTGCGGGGGTTTATCAATGGGTGGTCAAAGCCGGTAGCACGAGCAGTGATTACGGCAGAAGCATCGCGATTTCATCCACCGGCGATATATATATTACCGGTATTTTTAACGGCACCGCAACTTTCGGTTCATATAATGTTACTTCAAGCGGCGGATCCGATATTTTTCTCGCCAAATACAATACCTCCGGCGTCTGCCAATGGGTGCGTTCTGTTGGCGGGACCGGCTACGACTACGGCAATAAGGTTGCTGTTGCCCCAGACGGAAGTGTATATGTTACCGGCCACTTCCAAAACACCGCGAATTTCGGCCCCTATGTCCTAATATCTGCAGGGAATTCCGACATGTTTCTCGCAAAATACAACAGTTCTGGCACCTGCCAGTGGGTTCAGCAGGGGATGTCTTCCGAGAATGTTTACGGCAACGGTGTCGCAACCGATGGAACTAATGTCTATGTTACCGGCTGGTTCGGCGATGCAAATATGACGATAGGCGCAACTACTCTTACGAATATCGGCGGCACGGATGTTTTCATGGCGAAATTTAACAGCTCGGGAACTCTTCAATGGGCACGAAAGGGCGGCGGAAGTGCCGGTGAAACGGGCGAAGGGTGCGGCATCGATAGCTACGGAAGAGGCTATGTTATCGGACTATTCGATGGAACAATCACCTTCCAAGACACCTCGATAACCAGCGCCGGAAGCCAGGATATTTTTATCGCCTGCTACGAGCCTGACGGAGAATTGGCATACCTCAAATATGCCGGTGGAACGAATCAGGCATGGGGAAAGGGCATAGTTATCGGAAGTGATGACTATGCTTATTGCACCGGAACGATTTTCGGCTGGTCGAACACGTTCTATTTCGATTCTCAGACTCTTGCACCGACACGAAATGCCGTTTGGACAGCGCGCCTTTCTCCGCCCGAGCCTTCCTATGTTGACATCGGTCTTCGAGTTTTCGATGGCACGAGCACCATCGCGATAGCATGCGAACCCGGCACACCGACATCTCGGCTTAGAATTGCCGAGGGTGGAATTGTTTACGGCATAGTTTTAGTTGAAACATCAGACCCCAATGCATCGCGAATTAGAATAAAAACGCCTGACGGAATAAAGGCATTACGAAAATATTAACTTATTTATGAGTAAAAGGCAGAAAACAGAGGACGAACTATGAAAAAAGGCAGAACACTTTTTATCATCACCGCTTTAGCGATGCTGACATCGGTTTTTGCGGCTGTTCCGAGGACGATGAATTATCAGGGCAAGCTGACAAATCCTTCTGGTGTAGCGATTCCTGGGCCGGTGAACATTGTTTTCAGGATTTACAACGTCGCAACCGGCGGAACCGCGCTCTGGACGGAAACTCACACTGGAGTCTCGGTTAACAACGGTTTATTCGATGTCGTTCTCGGCTCGATAACACCTGTCAATTTGGCTTTTGATAGTCCTTATTGGATTGAAATCGTTGTGGGAGGCGAAACCCTTTCACCACGCACACCTCTGACTTCGGTGCCCTATTCATTCCGCTCTGCGATCGCGGATAGCCTGGCCGGCGGTGTAGCGGGTGATAACTGGGGTTCTCAGGTCGCATCGACAACAACGCGTCTCACCGGCAACGGCACCGCCGGAAGCCCCCTCGATATAGCACAGCAAGGAGCTTCATCGGGTCAGGTCCTTAAGTGGAACGGCTCCGCATGGGTGCCGGGGGTTGATGACGGCGGAACCGACAGCCAGAACCTTTCATACACAGCCTCGACTCGCGCATTAGGCATCTCTGGAGGTAGCGGAGTAACTTTGCCGCTTGTTACTTCGACAGATGCCGGTCTCGCGCCCTCGAGTGGCGGCGGCACCACGAATTTCCTCCGCGCCGATGGCACATGGGCCGCTCCGCCGGGAACTGCGACTGGTGACATTACGGCTGTTACAGCCGGCAACGGTCTCACAGGAGGCGGAACCTCCGGTGATGTTACACTCACATTGGGAACTCCAACTTCGATTTCATCATCATCAACAAATAGTGTAACTGCGACAAGTCACACCCACGAGTTAGCTACATCCGGAGTAACGGCGGGGACATATAATAATATTACTGTCAACAACAAAGGCATAGTTACAAACGGCTCGAATGAGGCTTACCTTACATCTTACACCGAAACAGACCCGACATGGAGCGGCACAGCCAACACTACAGGCGATGTCGGTAGAACTGGAAGAGTCGGTATCGGCACGACATCGCCGACACAGACTCTCGATGTCAACGGAACAACCCGTCTTCGCGGTCATCTCTACGATTACAACAACACAACAGGGACTTCGGGGCAGGTATTAACGCGCGGTGCATCCGGAGTTCTTTGGCAGGATGCCGCCGGCGGTGGCAGTATCACCGGTAGCGGTTCCGCGAATAAGCTCACTTATTGGACTTCCGCGACCAACCTATCATGCAACAACATACTCCACTGGAACAATACTAGCGGCTATCTCGGTGTTGGCACGGCAAGTCCGGCATATAGGCTTCACGCATATGGTCCGTCAACCGGGACTGTTCTAAAGGTCAGCCATGACGGCGGGGCTTCGGGTTCTCCGGCATTTTCGGTGGGATATAATTTCGGTTCTGAGGTCGATAAGTTTACGGTAAACTCCACAGGCCAAATAGATATTGCCAAATCGCACACCGGCGGTAATCATATGATTGTCAGAGATGGCTTGACAATGATAGTGCAGGATGCCCAGCTTCTCTTTGCAGATGGCACAGCCGACGCTCCGGCATATTCATATGTGAACGATACTAATGTCGGACTTTTCAGGCCGACAACCGACGCTCTCGGATTTTCGACTGCCGGAGTCGAGCGAATGAGAATAAACTCCAGCGGTTATGTCGGTATCGGCACGACAAGCCCCGGCTACAATCTTCATATTCAGACTACCGGCGGAAACTCCAGTGCGAAACTTGGCTATTCAGCGTCATACTACGACAACCGCATGTATTTCGGCGATGGCTCCTATGTTTGGGTCGGCGAATACGGTGCTGATGATAGGCTTTCGCTTGCTGGATCATCGATGTCGTTACAGATTGCATATTCAACAGGCTCTTCCGGCCAAGTTCTCACAGCAGACGGCTCCGGATTGTGTAGTTGGCAGACGCCATCCGGTGGCGGCGGTTCTGTTTCCGGTTCGGGAACGACAAATCGAATCCCGCTCTGGACTGGCGCATCTACTCTCGGCAACTCCCGTTTCAATCAGGTCGATGCTAACACGATATGTTTAGAAACGATTTACTCTGCACAACCGGCGGCATTATCTATGTATCCGCTAAATTCGAGCACCGATTGGGCACTGTTCGGCTCATCACTTTACGGTGCCGCTGTGGATGGAACGGCATGGAACTACTGGAATGTCGGTGGCGGCGGCGTAATGGGTGTGAATGAAACTGCGGGGCAATATCATGCCGGTATTTTCGGAATTAACTGGCCAAATCCAGCGAGCATAAACACTGCGGCAATTATCGGTATTAATCAGGTTCAAACCTATTTCGGCGCACTTTCCTATTATGGCGCGGATGCCCTTTGGTATGCCGGTTATTTCGACGGCGAAGTTAATATCAGCTCTAACGAAAGCACAAGGAACACCCTCAATGTTACCGGCGCTGTCTCAAGCCCGCAGGCAATCGGCAGGTTCTTTAATAACTACGCAAGCTCCTCAGACGCCTACGCTGTTAACGGCTACAGTCGAACAGCAGATTATTGGGGAATCGGCGGTAATTTCGAGGGCGGATGGTATGGCGTTACCGGAAGGGTTAGCCCCACCGGAAGCAGTTTCTATTACGGCGCTAGAGGCTATGTCTCCGGCGGAAGCGGAACGAACTACGGCGTTTATGGTTATGCATGGGGTTCGGGAACGAACTATGGTGTTTATGGTTATGCCAGCGGTGGAACGAGCTATGCAGGCTATTTCAGCGGAAATGTCCATATCACAGGCAACCTAACTGTCGGAGGAACTTATCCCGGCGGCGGTGGAGGAGGCTATTGGACTTTATCGGGCAGTGATATCTATTACAACTCAGGCAATGTCGGCATCGGAACTACTTGGCCATCTTATCCCCTGACTGTTCAAAGTGGAACAACAACATACGAAATCTACGCCAATAACACCTATAATTCCGGCTCTGCGGGAAATCAGGCTTCTATCTACGGCTACCTTGGTTCAGGCCAATACGGAAATGGTTATGGAATTTACAATTCGCGCGCATCTGTAAAGGGGTATGCGTATTACGGATATGATTACACTTACGGAGTCGCCGGCTACAGATTCGATGATTCCTACAACCGCGGCGCAGGTGTATTCGGCGGATCGAGCAGTGCTAATCCCCCGACTCAATGGGGCGCTCTTGGATACCGCAACAGCGGCGCAACACATTACGGCGGATATTTCACCAACTACACTTCCGGTTCAGGCAGAAGAAGACCCACTCCGGAAAACTATCTCGGCGAAACACGCCAAGACATAGCATTCGGAGCGGCCTCGACCTTTATGGGCGGATGGGTTCAGGGCGATCTCTACGGCCTTCACATAAAAGGATCAAGATACGCATCCTACACCGACGGCGACGCTTATTTCAACGGTGTTCAGGCTGTTCTTCACAACTCGGACGGTGAAAATCGCGCATATGCCTTCACAAATCTTTCAACCGATGTAACAGTCATGGCCTCGGGAACCGGAAGGCTCGAAGCCGGAAGTTGCGCAGTTCATTTCGACGATAATTTCAAAGCACTCATCTCCAGGGAGATTCCGGTTGTTGTTACTGTAACCCCTCTCGTCGGATGCAAACCACTGTATCTCGCATCTTCCGATGTTACAGGATTCACCGTGGTCGAAGCCGACGGCGGCCATTCCAGCGGTTCTTTCAACTGGATTGCGATAGCTAGAAGAGCCGGTTATGAAAGAACCCCGACTCCACCAAATGAGCTCCTCGCAAGAGATTTCGATTCCAATATGGAAAGCGTGATGTTCAACGACGGCGATATTCATGGCAATGCACAACCTGTTTATTGGGATGGATCAAGCCTTAGATTCGACCAGCCGCCATTGACCGAATCCGAAATCGCCGATAGAGAATTAAAAGCTCAGTTGGAAACAAATCCGGAATCACTTACCGAAAGCGATTGGGAGCGTCTCGAAAGCAAGGGCGTCGACCGTCAAGCTCTTCTGGCGCAAATTGGACATGTTGCTCTTCAAGAAAATGCCGATGAAGTCCTCTACGACGCCTTCGGTGTTCAGGTTCCACCGGATTGGATTTCCGAGCTTCGCGCAGAGGGTGTGCCGATGTTCACCTATGACGAAATGATGGCGCGCAGAAAGCAAGCACTAATCGATAATCAACGTGCCAGCAGAGAAGCCCGTGAATCAGGCAGATACAACGAGGACCCAGAAAAGATGATGCCGGTCGAACAAAGGCCGAGTGTTATCAGGAAGCATATTAATGCCCTCACCGGCGACATCGTTTACGCAAGACAAGACGGCACCTATTACGATACACAAGGCAATATTCTCCCCGCCGATGCGGTTGTTACTTTCGAATCGACGATTTCGCCAAATGAGAATGCACAAGAGAATATGGACAAATCGACGGCGAAAATTGCACCGGACACCGAATAATTAGTATTAATCCGGTTTATCCGGCATGTGATGTGATGAATTTGATCTTTACAAACTAAATTAAAAAATCGCGGAGGGAGAATTTTCTCCCCCGCAGATTTTGAAATGATTTGACAAATGAAAAAAAAGGGAGTAAATTAATGGTTATAAAGGCAGAAGAAAGGAGCACCGATATGAAAATCACGGTGCGGGCTTTATCGATTATAGCGATTGCAATTTTAGCATTCGCATCGATTACCTTTGCGCAATACGGATCCTCCGCCAGCTATAATCTCCAGTGGAAGGTCATAGAATCCGGCGGAAATGAGGGCGACAATATTACATCGACGAGCTATAGGCTGTCGTCCTGTATCGGACAGCCAACGCCCGTGATGAGTGGGCCTTCGTCAAGCGCAAGCTACGATTTCTACCCCGGATTCCGCAAGATCGATCTCGATCTCCGATATCCCTTTAGCTGGTTTACGGTTATGGTTGAATATGCGGCTGACTACAGCTTCGGATTAAGCTGGGCCGCTATTGACACCACGATCGAAGACGGCCAAGGGTGGGGCGTTTGGAATTACGACATCCAATACAAAATCGGAACCGCAGGCGCTTGGACAGACTGGTTAACCGATACCGAGCTTACAAACGCGACTTTCGGCCCTGCTACCCCTGTTGTTGTTACACCGGGACAGACCTATCATTTCCGGTTAAGAGCACAGGACAAAGCACGTAATGAACCGCCGTGGACTACGCCTTGGATCGATCAGGATTCGACTATCGTAAATTATGTCATCGAATTCTGCGTTTGGACTGTCGCTCCCGGTTTGGCTACCGACGCCGGAAACCACGCGACCTTGCAGTTCTATCAGGACAACCCATGGACGCCCACTACTGTCGATCTCTGGGAAGGTGCCTGCGCGCAGGTGTGGTGTGTTCCGAACACCGAGGCTGAAATTACAGGCCTTAGCTCCGCTTCGGACGGCCAGGAGCGCTGGGCGGTCAACACCGCAACCGACGACACGCTATGGACAATCGACGGTTCCTTCACAACGCGCGATGTTTGGTATTGGCATCAGCTTAAGCCGATTATTGTTCTCGAAGGCACGGATATCGATCATACGGTCTTCACGATAAACCACTCCCAGTTCGGCCCCGGCCATCTCGAATCCGGTCTTTACGGCACTTGGAGCGAATGGAGCGATTACGCTTCGCTTATCCAGTTCATCGATTCGACGACCGGAGTTCCAGTTCGCAGAGCACTGCCTACGGATTCGACGAGATTCCACAATATCGTGGCTTTCTTCAACGATACTATCACCTATATGGCCGCCGGCAATTTGGTTACTGTTCAAACGAACTTCGGAGGCAATGTTAGCGTTGACGGCGCATGGTATCCAAGCCCATACAACACAAACTGGTTCGAGCTTTCGACTCATACAATAGCAGTTAACGACACCTTCGTGGTCTCTGCATGCGAAAAATGGATTTTCGATTATTGGGAAGATGCCCCTGCGATCACAGATACTTCTCGCAACGTTACTATTACCTCCGATTCTGTGTTCACTGCGATTTTCCAGCATAAGCTCAGATTCGATGTTCTAAACCCGACTCTTGCGGGCACACCTGCCCCTGCAGTTGGTAGCTATTGGCTTACCGAGGGCGACACCGTCATCGGTTCGATGGACACCACCGGCGCAGTCGGATATATGCTTGCCGGATTCACTGGAACTGGCTCCGCACCCTCCGGTGCAGGGCTTAACTATTGGTTCATTCTCGACGATTGCTCTTCGATAGAATGGAACTGGGTGCCGGCATCGACAAACCTTTGCACACTTTGGGTTTTCAGCCCCTATGGCCACCCGATGCCCGAAGGCATGTGGGTTGTCCCCTGCGGCACCGAGATTACCTGTAGTGTCGAAGACAGCACCTTCGAAGACGGCGAATGGCGTCACTGCACCGGCTGGGTTGGCGACGGCACAGTCGTTCCGGCTACTGGAACTACGAATTCCGTATCGGTAGTTGTCAGCGGCACGGGCTGGCTGGTTTGGGTTTGGGACGGTGTGGTTTTGATGCCGCTCCAGATTGCATCTTCGCCAAGCGTCCACGGCCCGCCGAATCCACCTGTGGGAATCCATTGGTATGCACTCGGAGCCGATGTGGACGCCTTTGTAGAGAGCAACCCGGACGGCGATTGGTGGTGCATCGGCTACACCGGTTGGGGCGACATTATCCCCACAAGCGCGGATAGCATCCATTTCACGCTTACTGTTCCTACTCTCATAAATTGGCAATGGCTTTTCTGGGACGGCCCCATCGATACATTGTGGGTTTTCAGCCACCATGGTTCTCCTCTGCCGTCGGTAGGTATGCATCTTTATCCCGAGGGCACAGAGATTACAGCCTATGTTGAAACTCCGGTAGGTGTTCATTACTGCTCCGGATGGACAGGTGAGGGAAGCGTCCCTGCCAGCGGCTCAACGAACATAACCACATTCATCCTCAACGAGTTCAGCACGCTGACTTGGCAATGGGATGACAGGTTCGAGGTTGCATTGGCGGTCATGAACCCTGCAGGATTCGGTTCGCCAGTTCCTGATGTCGGTGTTCATTATTATCCGATGTTCTCGACAGTCGCGGCCTATGTTACAAGTCCGGACGGTGGTTACTATTGCGTTGGATTCAACGGCTTCGGCGATGTCCCGCTATTTGGATACGAAGATCATATCGACGTCACACTGACTGTTTCCTCCGGAATCGAATGGCTATGGGATAATGATGTAGTTTCATTGGTCGTTACAGCTCCGGTTTACAGCGATGCCGATCCTCCGATTGGAACGACATACCATCCCGTCGGAAGGCATATTCTCGCCACCGCGCTCGAATCTGTTATTGACAGCCCGACGGAACGGCACACGCTTGCAGGATGGGTTGGCGACGGCACAGTTGTTCCCGCGACCGGCGATAGTAATGTCGCTGAGTTCACGATGACCGCCAACGGAACCATCAATTGGATTTACAACGACCAATATTACCTCACTTTACTTCATGCCGGATTGCCCGGCGTAGTAGAACCCGATACTCTCGGAGTCGAAGGTTGGTATAATCAGGGAGACAGCGCGGTTCTTATTACCGACAGGGTGGTTTATGACGGCGTGATTCCCTACCTCTTCACCGAGTGGACAGACGGCGCCGCTCCGATCGGAGACACCTATTCGGAATCGACCTTTGTCGTGATGAACGCCGCATACGAGATAACCGCGAACTTCGCCAGAGGTATCAACGTTCAGATCGTCAAAGCCCCATTCCACGAGACTCCCGGTTGGATTTATGTCGATGGCGATACTTTCTATGCCGGAACTTACAGCGATATCTGGGTGCTTGGAAGCACTCACGAAATCGAAGTAAGCGATCCCGACTCGACAGAATTCCACAAGTTTGAATGGAACTGGTGGCGCGACGCTCATGGCGCGGCAATCAACAGGCTCGTTGCTCCGGTTACTGACACCATTTTCTATGCGGATTACAACGAATACTGGCGCATCGTTCTCGGCAAATATCCTCCGGACGACACGCTTGGAAGTCTGACCTATGATGCCACCACCGTTACCGGTCCAGCTTCGGTTCGTCAGGAACTCTGGTGGTTGGATGGCTCCACGCATACCTTCGAGGTCTCCGATCCGGATTCGAGCGAGTTCGTGAAGTTCATCTTCGATGTTTGGAGCGACGGCGAAACACACTGGAGACATGATCCCTACGGTCCTGTTACCGGTCCGGACTCGATCTACGCTATTTACGATAAGTATTATCATTGCCGTGTTGAGAAGGATCCATTCCAGAACCATGGAAACATCCTTGTCGATGGCGTATGGTTCTACGATGTAGCGGCGGTCGATTTCTGGGCGCTGGACGGCGAAAATGTCCAATTGGGTGTTTCCTCCTACGATACGGTGGGCGCTTACGACTCGATCTATGTCTTCTCAAACTGGGAAACAGCCGAGTTCGACACGATTATCACTTACACAATTCTTAGCGTGGACACAATTACCGCCTTCTATAACGGTATCGAGGTTATTCTCGACATTCAGCTCGGTTCTCACGGCATCTTCCCGAACGATTCGGTTGTGTGGCTTGTTAACGACGGCGATAGTGTCAATGTGGGCGAGGTTTTCACCATGCCGGCCAGAGACTCTATCAAGGTCTATAATATGTCCACGATCAATATCGACCTCGGGTTGAATATCTTCACGATATACGACACGACCGACCACTGGATCATCGATCCGCATTGGAATCCCAGCTTCTGGCAGGACAACAACAGATTCGTGCTGATGGCTCAGTTTACGGATCAATCGGAACCGCCGGTTGTTTGGGAAAGGCCGAGCGACTATATCGATTACTCGATTACTTGGGCCAGAACAACACCAAGAAGATTCGGCCCGGGTGGTGAGAATATCGGAGATGTTACCGGTGAAAACACCGAGATGCTGTGGTTCCAGTTTATCGCACCGACCAACAGCACAAACCCGACACACACACGGTGCATCGTAACGAGACTATCCGCGAGACCGAACCTGCCCTAAGGCGGACTCGATAGGAAACAAAACCCTCCTCGATTTCGGGGAGGGTTTTTTATTAATAATAAAAAAACCGCCCTCGTAAGAGGACGGTTTTGCTCTGCGAAATGCTTATCCCTACTTAATTTCAGCCATTCCGCGCTCGATAGCCGCGATATTTAGAGGGATTACCTTCTTATGCTTTATCGCTTCACCAAGAGCGTCGATGACGACATCCTTGTCGAACAATCCGGTTTTAGCGGCGATTGCGCCAAAAGCGACCATATTGGCAATTCGAAGGTTGCCCATTTCGTCGGCGATGTCGCTGAAGGGTATGCCGATAGCCTCGACATCATTGCGCTGAGGCTTTTTGTCGATCATCGAGGTATTATAAAAAATTACTCCGCCCGGTTTGACCGTCGATTCGAATTTTTCCAAGGAGGGTTTGTTGAAAGCAACCAGAATAGTCGGGTAATCGACAACCGGAGCTCCGATTTCGCCCTCTTTGATATGAACTTGGCAGTTAGCCGTTCCACCGCGCATTTCGGGGCCATAGCTCGGAATCCAGCTGACATTCCAATTATGGCGCATACCGGCTTCTGCAAGAACCTGACCCAACAGCAGTATCCCCTGCCCACCGAATCCAGCGATTTTAAACTGCGGGTTCCTATATTTCTCCGGCACATCGTTCATACTCTTCGTGCGGAAAAGTCGCTCCACCTTGAGACCGAGCTTCTCCTTGATTTCCTCTTTGGTAAGCTCGACCTTCTGTGGATGATAGCCCTCGCGCTCTTCGGTGAGGTCCTTGTAATTTCCGGGCTTGAAATAATTCAGCATATATTCTTCGATCCATTTCGGACCGTCTTCCGGGGAGGCTTTCCATCCGCTAGGGCACATCGAAAGAATCTCGACAAGACTGAACCCCTTGCCGTCGATTTGGCACTGAATAGCCTTGCGGATTGCTTTACGCGCCTTTGCAATATGCTTCGAATCGTGCACCGAGGTGCGTTCGATGAAGGTAGTTCCCTCGAGCGTCGAGAGAAGCTCGGAGATTTTCATTGGGTAACCTTCGTTCCGAGCCGAACGGCCGTAGGGCGAAGTCATTGTTTTTTGTCCAATAAGTGTTGTGGGCGCCATCTGGCCGCCGGTCATACCGTAAATTGCGTTGTTGACAAAGAAAACGGTGATGTTCTCGCCGCGGTTTGCCGCCTGAAGGATATTATTTCCGCCGATTGCCGCGAGGTCGCCGTCGCCCTGATAGCTTATAACGATACTATCCGGATTAGCGCGTTTGAGACCTGTCGCAACCGCTGGCGCTCTGCCATGTGCAACCTGAATGTTGCCTGTCGCGAAATAGTAATACACGAAAACCGAGCATCCTACCGGCGAAACCATGATAGTCCTATCCGTGACGCCGAAATCTTCCAACGCCTCTGCGATAAGCTTATGAATTATGCCGTGCCCGCATCCGGGGCAATAGTGGGTGTTCCATTTGTCCGCGCCGGGTTTGTAGTGGAATGTCTCCAGAAATCCGGCAGGGCTTTTTAATATATCTTTTGCCATTTTATCTCACCTATCCCTTAGCGATCTTTTTGATTGCATCGACTAACTCATCGACAGTTGGAACGACGCCGCCCATTCTATTGTAGAACGAAATATCCGCGCCGCCGCATCCGACACTCAATCTGACATCGTCGATCATCTGGCCGTTGCTTAGCTCGGAAACGAGGATGTGCTTTGCTTTTTTGCCTAACTCCGCATATTTTTGTTTCGGGAAGGGGAAAAGGGTCTTCGGTCGAAGCAAACCGACCTTGATTCCATCTTTGCGGCATGTGTCGGTAGCACTTTTAAGCACCCTGCTGATGATGCCGTAACCTGTAACAACGATTTCAGCATCCTCGATTAAATATTCTTCGAACCTGACCTCGTTCTTTTCGATTTCGGCATATTTACGCTGAAGTTTCTGATTGTGCTCTTCAAGCTCTTCCGGTTCGAGGTAAATCGAGTTGATGAGATTGCGTTTCGTTTCCGCGTTGCCCATAATCGCCCAATCGGCCTTTTTGCTTTCATCGACATCGACCGGGTCGGGGAATTCGACCGGCTCCATCATCTGGCCGATGAAGCCATCGACGAGAATGAACACCGGTGTGCGGTATTTATCCGCGAGATCGAAGGCGAGCATTGTGAGGTCGCACATTTCCTGCGCGCAGTTCGGTGCGAGAACAATAACTTTGTAATTGCCATGCCCGCCGCCTTTGACCACCTGATTGTAGTCGCTCTGCTCAGGGGCGATATTCCCAAGTCCGGGGCCGCCGCGCATGATATCGGCTATAACCATGGGGACCTCCGAGCCGGCTGAATAGCTGATGCCCTCGAGCTTGAGGCTGATTCCCGGGCCGCTGGAGGCTGTCATAACGCGCGCGCCTGTTCCGCCGGCGCCATAGCACATCTGAATCGAGGCGATCTCGCTCTCCGCCTGAAGAAAAGCCCTCCCGAGAATTGGAAAGAAAGCCGCCGAGGCATGAGCTATCTCGCTCGCAGGCGTAATTGGATAGCCGAAATAACATCTCGCACCCGCTAAAAGAGCGCCCTTAACGATTGCTTCGTTACCTTTGATGAATTCTTTCGACATTATGCCGCCTCCTCGCCCTTCTTATAAACGATGATTGCGAATGGCTCCGGGCAAGTGTAGAAACAGATTCCACAGCCCGTGCAACCTTCGCCTTTATACTTCGCGGGATGGTATCCCAGCATGTTCAATGTATCATTATCGATTTCGATACATTGGACGGGGCACGAGTTCACGCAGAGCTTGCACCCTTTGCAATGATCTGTCTGAACGACCATCTTAGGCATGATAACCTCCATATTTTAGCTTAAATCTCAACATAAGCAAAGTGATATATTATAAGGTATGGGCGGAGCTATTTCAAGCCGTTTCTATAAAAGGATGCAAAAAACAAGCCGAAATCTTATTTTCAAGCCTTCTGTGCCGTGTGAGTCTGCTCTTGAAATATCCTAAGCTTTGATTATATTTAAATAGTTAGAATATCAAATGAATCGATGGAGCTGAACATGGAGAATGTATTTAAAGCTGTCAGGATAACGGATAAAGTCTATTGGGTCGGAGCGATCGATTGGGCGATACGCGATTTTCACGGCTACGCGACCCCCAGAGGCACAACTTACAACGCTTTCCTCATCATCGATGAAAAGATTACCCTAATCGACACAGTGAAACGCCCCTTCATGGATGAGCTTCTATCGCGGATTAGCTCTATTATTGACCCACGAAAAATAGACTACATCGTCTCGAACCATTCCGAGATGGACCATTCCGGAAGCCTGCCGGAGATTATCGCTACGGTCGCTCCAGAGAAGGTCCTCGCGTCGAAAATGGGAAGAAAAGCGTTGTTCGAGCATTTTGGTGTCGAGGTTGACGAGATCGAAAGCGGCGAAGAGCTGAAACTTGGTGATCTCACACTGAAATTCCTCGAAACTCGAATGATTCATTGGCCTGACAGTATGTTTACCTATATTCCAGAGGAGAAACTTCTTTTCTCGCAGGACGCCTTCGGAATGCATCTCGCGACATCCGAACGTTACGCCGATGAAATTCCACTGGACATCATGCGCCGCGAATCGGACACCTATTATGCGAACATCGTCCTGCCCTACTCGCCGATGGTTAAGAACACAATCAAGAAAGTCGGCGAGATGGGACTCGAAATTGAACTTCTCTGCCCAGATCACGGCCCGATATGGCGCAGTAAAGATATCGCCATCATCCTCGAATGGTATAATGCCTATATCGAGCAGAAACCAACACGCAAGGCGGTTGTGCTCTACGACACGATGTGGGGAAGCACCGAGAAAATGGCGCGCGCCATCGCCGACGGCATCGCGGAAACCGGTGTCGAGGCCAAAGTTATCAATGTGCGATCGACACCCCGGAGCGAGGTGATGATGCAACTGCTCTTCGCCGGCGCACTGGTCGTGGGGTCACCGACTTTGAACCAAGCGATTTTTCCGACACTCGCGGATGTGTTAACCTACGCGAAAGGTCTCAAGCCGAAGAATCTCATCGGCGCGGTTTTCGGATCCTATGGATGGAGCGGCGAAGCGACTGCACATCTTCAGGCTATTCTCGAAGATATGGGTGTGAAAATCATTGCCGAACCGGTTAAGATAAGCTATGTCCCCACCACTGCGGATTTGGTCGAATGCAGAGCTTTCGGTGCGAAAGTTGGAACCGAGCTTGTAAAGGTGGTCGGAAATGCCCAATAGCATCGATCCAAAGGCTTTGTGGGCTTTTTCCTACGGCCTCTATATCGTATCTTCATTCGATAGTAACAGAACGAATGGCCAAATCGCAAACGCCGCTATTCAGGTTACATCCGAGCCGCCAAGAATCGCTGTCGCGCTAAACAAGCTCAATCTTACCCATGAACTTATTCAGAAAAGCGGTGTCTTTTCGCTTTCCGTTCTCGACACCTCGGCGGATATGATGTTCATTGGCACCTTCGGTTTCAAATCCGGGCGCGATATTGACAAAATGAGCACCTGCCATTGGAAAAAGTTCGACTCCGGATGCCCTGTCGTGACCGAACATTCGGTTTCGATTATGGAGGCGAAAGTAATCGACTCGATGGATGCCGGCACTCACACTATCTTTTTAGGCGAGATTATTGCCTCTGAAGTTCTCGGAGAAGACTTGCCTATGACCTACGAATATTATCACAATGTTCTTAAAGGAAAGGCCTCTAAAAACGCCCCTACATTTCGCGGCGGAGAGACCGAACAACAACAAAAAAAAGGTGGAAACATGAGCAAATTCGTATGTGATATCTGTGGTTACATCTACGACCCCGATCTCGGCGATCCGGACAGCGGTGTCGAGCCGGGAACACCCTTCGAAGATCTGCCGGATGACTGGGTTTGCCCCGTTTGCGGCGCATCGAAAGACGAATTTTCTGAGATGTAATCTCAACGAAAACAAGTAAAGGGGGCGATTGTCGCCCTTTTTTTTTCGTGTGTTGCCTGGAAATGCTCGTTGATTAAAATTTATCATAAATGAACGATCATCGTTCCTTAGGTGGTATTATATCGATTCGTCGCGAGGTCTCGACGCACTTTGTTCCCATAATTTTAGAATCAAAATCACAGCAATATCGCACAGATTATCCCTTGATATTCTCGGCAGGTTGTTTATAATACTGTATTCTTCAATCAAAGGTTGCCGTTATCTTATGCCAGTTGAAACAAAAAAAGATTATCGTAAATATCTTCGCCCTGAAGTAATCGCGAAACTCGCGAATATGGAGCTGAAGGCGCGCTTTGTAGTCGAGGGATTTCTCGTGGGGCTTCACAAATCGCCCTATCACGGTTTTTCCGTCGAGTTTGCCGAATATCGGCAATACAACCCCGGTGACCCAATTAAAAACATCGACTGGAAAGCCTACGCCAAAACCGACAGATACTATATTAAGGTTTTCGAGGAAGAAACCAACCTGCGCTCCTACATACTGTTGGATATCTCGGGGAGCATGGGATTTTCCTCCGAAAACCGGCTTTCCAAGCTCGAATATGGCAAATATCTCGCGGCAAGTTTCGCCTATCTAATGCAACTTCAGAAGGATGCGGTCGGACTCACCGTTTTCGACACAGAAATTCGCGACGAACGCCCACCCAGTAGCACACGGGTAAACCTCTTCGAGATGCTGAAAACGCTCGAAACAGCTTCTGCAGGAGGCGACACAAACGCCGCAGAGGTATTTTTTAAGGTTGCGAGGCGAATCGGCCGAAGGGGCTTGGTTGTGATAATCTCCGACCTTTATGACGATCCCGAATCGATAGTCAGCGCAATAAAGCAGTTCAGACACATGGGGCACGAGGTAATCGTTTTCCATCTCGTCGATCCCATCGAGATAAAATTCGATTTCAAGGGCGAGACGATTTTCGAGGACCTCGAAAGCGGCGAAAAGGTTCAAACCCGCCCATGGGCGATTCGGGAGCGCTATCAACGCCGGTTTCTCGACTATATAGATTTTATCCGGATGGAGATGGAGGATTCGCAGATAGATTATGAGCTAATCGACACCGAGAAATCCTTCGATGTTGCTTTGATGGCCTATCTGCATAAGCGGGGTAAGCTTGGATAAGTTTATATAATACAATAATATTTCATCATAAAAATGAGATATGTATAGGAGAATAAATGCCGAATAGAATTGTCGAATGTGTTCCAAATTTTTCCGAAGGCCGCAATATGAAGGTTATCGAGGATATAGCCTCGGTCATCAAGGATGTTCCCGATGTCGAACTTAAAGATATAGACCCCGGTGACGCCACAAACCGCACAGTCGTAACCTTTGTCGGCTCTCCTGATAGCGTCGTCGAAGCCGCTTTTCGGGCGATAAAACGGGCATCCGATCTAATCGATATGACGAAACATAAGGGTGCACACCCACGTTTCGGTGCGACCGATGTCTGCCCATTCGTGCCGGTCGAGGGCGTGTCTATGGAAGATTGTGTTACGTTGGCAAAGCGTCTTGGCAAGCGTGTCGGCGAAGAGCTTGGAATTCCGGTTTACCTGTATGAACACGCCGCCACCGATCCTCGTCGTCGAAATTTAGCCTACGTCCGCAAAGGTGAATATGAGGGACTTCCCGCGAAAATGAAAGACCCCGAAATGGTTCCGGATTTCGGTCCTGCGGAATTCGTTCCGAAAACCGGTGCGGTCGCTATCGGTGCACGCGAATTCCTTATCGCATATAATGTTACGTTGAATACAAAATCCGCGAAATACGCCAACGACATCGCTTTCGAGCTTCGCGAGAAGGGGCGTTCTGTGCGCCGTGGAAACATCGAACCACACTATTTCCGCGGCGAATTGCTCAAATATCAAGAGGGCAAGCTTCCCTGCGGAGAGTGCGATTTCTTCACCGACAATTTCGACAAACTTGAAGAACATTACCTCACCGAGCACGGCTTTTCAATCGAAAAACTTCTCGCAGAGCACGGCACAGCGCGAAAAAATCTCATCGGACGTTCGGTTAAATCCCCCGGCATCTTCAAGGAAACAAAAGCGATAGGCTGGTTTGTCGAGGAATATGGCAGGGCGCAGATTTCGATTAATCTTACAAATTACAATATTACTGCGCCCCACGAAGTCCTCGAAAAGGCACGCGAACTCGCCATAAAACGTGGTGTGGTTGTTACCGGAAGCGAAATTGTCGGCCTTGTCCCTTATCAGGCGATGCTGACGGCTGGAAAATTCTATCTCGACAGACAGGAGCAGTCAACCGGAGTTCCCGAAAGCGATATCATCGACGCGGCCATATATTCGATGGGTCTCAATGATGTCTCCAGATTTGACCCGCAGGAGAAAATAATCGGCATGCCGAAAATTCCTAAGGATGCCCTTGTTTCGAAAACCTGTGTCGATTTTATCGATGAGGTCTCGCGCGATTCCCCCGCGCCCGGAGGCGGTTCTGTGGCGGCTTTGGCAGGTTCTCTCGGAGCCGCGCTTGCGGCGATGGTGGCAAATCTAACTATCCCGAAAGCAGACAGCCGCGATGAAGCCGCTCCCTATGTCGAACTCGCTGTTCGAGCCCAGGAGCTTAAAAAATCGCTTGTAGCCGCAGTTGATGAAGACACACAAGCCTTCAACGATTATTTAGTGGCGATGCGAATGCCGCAAAAAACCGACGCTGAAAAAATAGCCCGTAACGAAACCATTCAAGACGGTTTGAAAAAGGCTGTCCGAGTGCCAATGGAAACGGCGCGTTATTCGCTGTCGGCGATGAAACTCGCCGCGGAAATTGCGGAAACAGGAAATGCCGCATCGGTTACCGATGCCGCAGTCGGAGCGCAGATGGCCTATTCCGGCGTTATTGGGGGCGTCTTGAATGTTATTGTGAATCTCGGCGAAATTTCAGATACTGCTTTTATAGACGAAATGAAATCTGCCTGCGAAAAACTCAAAGTTGAAGCGCAATCTATCCTCGAAACAGCGATGAATACAGCCTCACGCCGTATCGAAAAGCTTCACTCAAACTAAAGGAGGCAAAATAGAAATTGCACTCGCAATACTCGGCCTCACGATAGCGGTTCTTGCATGGGCGTTATACCGCGTTTATCAGGAACTTGTCAGCCTTCGCGAGAGGGTGCAGAGGCAGGATCACCGACTAAACGATGTTCTCTATCGCGCCACCAGAAAACCACAGAACGATAATTCGTGATTGTTACGATTAATCGTTAAAAAACAAGTTTTTAACTTGCGCGATGAGACATTAAAAGTATATTTGCGAATTGTCTTGGGGAAAGATTGCCCCGAGATTTTTCGAAAAAGAACCTCAATGGAGGAAAGATGTTGGTTAATAAGACATTAGCCGGCTTTTTGGATGAGTTGGCAAGCGGGTCATCGACACCCGGCGGTGGAAGTGCCGCCGCTCTGGTTGGCGCTAATGCCGCGGCTTTGGTTTCGATGGTGTGTAATCTCACTCTTGGCAAAAAGGGCTACGAAACTGTTCAGGACGATGTTCGGGACATACTTCACGACAGTGAAAAGCTTCGCGATGAATTGACCCGCCTTATCGATTTGGATGCCGAGGCCTTCGCAGAAATTATGGACGCCTACCAGCTTCCTAAAACCAATGCCGAGGAAAAAGCAATCCGCAAAGAGGCCATACAGGCCGCTACGAGGAAAGCCTCGCAGGTTCCTATGCGGACTATTGAACTTGCCGTCGAGGTGTTGTCTCTTGCGAAAGAAATCGCAGAAATAGGCAACAAAAATGTGGTTTCCGATGCAGGCGTGGCGGCATCTTTGGCGAGTTCTGCGGTCGAATCCGCATGGTATAACGTCGTTATCAATCTCAAGAGCATCGAGGACGAGAACTTCATCGAAGAGATGGAAGAACACGGCGAAAACCTCATGGACGAAGCTGACGAGCTTTACGAGACAGCGCTGGATATAGTCGATAATCTTCTTCAATAGGGCCGGTGGGCGTTCTCGGACGCTCTTTTTTTCATGAAATATTGCGACCTTCACATTCACAGCGTCGCTTCCGACGGCACTTTTACGCCAAAGCAAATCGTCGAAAGAGCGCGAAATTACCATCTTAGCGGAATTGCTGTTGCAGACCACGATTCAATTGCCGCTGTGGAAGAGACTGCCTATCTCGCGAAACGCGCCGGAATCGATTTCGCGCCCGCCATCGAGATTTCCACCGGTGATCTCGACGGAAGAATGCATATTCTGGGCTATTATATCGATATTCACAATACAAAATTAGCCGAACTTACTGAAAAACAGATTCTCGCACGTAAAGATAGAGTTGTAAAGACATGCGCTATTCTGACCGACCTCGGATTCCCATCGACATACGAGGACATTACGAAAATAGCCGGCGATGCCGCAATCGGAAGGCCGCATATCGCCGAGCATCTCGTGAATATCGGCGCTGTCCGTAATCTTCTGGAAGCCTTTCATCTCTATCTTGCGGCGGGCAAACAGGCGTATGTCCATAAATGGGCGCCAATCCCGCAAATTGCAATCGATGTTATTCATGACGCCGGCGGAGTTGCAATAGCCGCGCATCCAGGGGTAACCGAAGGTATGCTCCCGAAAATTCCGATGTTGGTGGACATGGGAATCGATGGCTTCGAGGCCTATTATCCCCGCCATTCCCACGAAGCCCAAGAAGAAATCGTCGCCCTTGCCCGAAAGCACGATCTTGTGGTTACCGGCGGCTCCGATTGCCACGGCATAAGAAGGGGCGACCCGCTATTGGGAGTGTTTAAAACGCGCTATGAGCTGATGGTCAAACTTCGTGAGAGGTGGGAATGTAAGAAATTGCTAAATTCGTCGAAAGGTCAATCTTCCGAAGTTGCCGTCTGACCCTCGGCAAGATAATTTCTCAAAAACTTCATCGAACCCAACGTTCTGATTCCCATCTGCCCGCAGTGACCCCTAATAACCCCATCACTGGACACGACAACTAACTCGGGGTGGTTCTTAAAAATTTTCGGTGCCAATTTGATTATCAACGGATCTGCCGCGCCGCCCGCATAATAAGCCTTCACAAGATCGTCGCGATAGAAACATCGCGCGCCCACACAATCTCCGCCGTCGAAAACGAGAATTGCACGGCAATCTTCCCTTTCGCAAAAGTTGGATATCATTTCGATAAATTGACTATGCGCCGAAGAAGAATCTCTAAGGGCAAGTTTTTGCAGTTCACGCCCGCTAAATATAACATTGAAAGAATCGATTAGATATAACACTATTAAAACTTGCCAAAGAAAAGTAAAATTCCAATCGCGACAAAAACAACACCGGCAATTTTCCCGATTAGAGCTTGTGGAATTGCCTTTCCCGCGAAGTATCCTAAGCCAACCGCAATTACTGTCGAAGCGATCAGAGCAAGCGATGCACCGATGAAAACCGGCAATGGTTTTTGGCATTTCGATGCGAAAATCAGCGCGGCGAGTTGCGTTTTATCTCCCAATTCGGCGAGAAAGACGGTCGCGAAGGAGGCGAAAAGAATTTTCCAGTCCATAAAATCCCCTAATTAATGTAGGTCAATCGGTAATGGAGAAGGAGTGATTATTTGGTGTCTTTTTTTTCGGGCTTTGTCGTCGTATCGACTGCTTCACTTTTGCTTTTCGAAGTGTTGTTCGGAGATTTGCCCTTCCCATAATCGGTTATATACCAACCACTTCCCTTAAATATAAGTCCGGAGCCGCCGTGAATAACCCTTCGAACCGAACATCCGCATTCGGGGCATACACGCACAGGGTCGTCGGTCATTTTTTGAAACAACTCGAATACATGACCGCAACTATCACATTTGTATTCATAGGTAGGCATATTAATCAACCTTGTTTTTCGAAAAAACTGCCTGAAATATCAGGTTTGATGTCGATTACAGGTGTGCCGTCGAGCATATCGATTCCGTAAACACGAAGTATATTCCCCGCCACCGACAGTAGTTTTAGTGTCGAGATTCCAATCTGGTTCGGTCTGCGTGGTGATCTCGATGCAAACACCCCGCACATGCTGTCGAGGTGAGGGGGTTGGACCATAAGATCGTATCCTTCGCTTCTGTCGAAATGAAAGACAACAACGATGCTGTTCAGCTTTTCAATTCCATTCAATCCCTCGACAAACTCAGGAAATATCTCGATTTCGCCCTCGAAATTCGACCACTTAGGTTGGCGAGGGGCGTTGCGCGAATCCTTTATTGGTGAATGCACGACGCCTATCGGCCTGTAAACAATATCGCTCATTTTAGTTTTGCAACCGCTTCGGCGATTCGCGTTACACCACGGCGAATATCATCTTCGCCAGTCGCGAAAGAGAAGCGTATATGCCCTCCTGCTCCAAATGCCCCGCCCGGAACCGCCGCAACTCTCGCCTCATCGAGAAGATAGTCCGCAAAATCCATGCAGGAAGAGATTCTCCCGCCATCTGGCCTCGTTTTCCCGATATAATCACCAGCTTCGCAGAACAGATAAAACGCTCCGTCTGGGACATAGGGCACGATTCCGGGAACATCGCGAAGTAGTTCGACAAAAAGGTCGCGCCTGCGGTGATAAGCATCTCGCATATCATCGAGAAAGTCGTCCGGCGAGGTTAACGCAACAAGCGTGGCCTCCTGTGCGATACTCGACGGACAACTCGTTGTGTGGCTCTGAATCTTGCCCGCGCGCGAGACAAGCTCCTCCGGCCCCGCGAGCCAGCCGATTCGCCAGCCTGTCATTGCGTAAGTTTTACTAACTCCGTTTACGACAATCGTTCTGTCCGACATCGATTTCGAGACCGCGGCGATGGAGAAATGTTTTGTGCCGCCGTAAATAAGTTTGCAATAAATTTCGTCGCTGAGAATCCAAATATTAGGATGCCTTTCGAGCACCTCAGCAAGAGCTTCGATCTCGCTTTTGCTGTAAACCGCGCCGGTTGGATTCGAGGGGGAGTTCAGAAGAAGCATCCTCGTTTTCTGCGAGATATGCGCTTCGAGCTGATCGGGGGTGATTTTATAGCCGTCCTTCGCGGTTGTTTTCGCGATAACCGGAGTGCCGTCAGCGAGACGAACCATGTCAGGATAGCTTACCCAATAGGGTGCGGCGAAAATAACTTCGTCGCCAGCCTCCACCGTGGAAAGAATCGCCGCGGTAAGCGAAAATTTTGCTCCAGTAGAGACGAGAATCTGTTTCGGGGAGTATTCAACGCCGATTTCCTTTTTAGTCCAGTCCGCGATAGCCTTGCGAAGAGCAGGTGTGCCCGAACTCGCGGTGTATCCGGTGATATTTTTCTCGATAGCTTCAATTCCGGCACGTTTGACATGCTCGGGTGTAGGAAAATCCGGTTGCCCCGCAGAAAAACTAATTACATCGACCCCCTCTGCCTTTAGTGCCTTCGCCTTGGCTGAAATCGCCAATGTTGGTGAGTCTGTAACCTTGTTCGTTCTATCGGCGTATAACATCGCAACTCCTTTATTAAAATATTGATAGCTGTAAATATTAGCTAAAAGCCGCTATTTTTGCAATATGTTTATACCGCGTAAAATATTCGACCTATCTATTTCTCGAATATAATTTGACATATACCCCCCTCAGGCATATTATATGCTTCTGTTTTTGTGTATTGGAGGAAAAATGACCGAGAATAAAGGCGATGTTCAGGCGTTAAAACAACTTGCTGAGGCCGCAGTCCGCATAAAATCGGAGCTTGGCAAGGTGATTGTCGGGCAGGAGCGCGTTATCGATGAGATGCTCGTTTCGCTTCTTGCAGGAGGGCATGTCCTGCTAATCGGAGTTCCCGGCCTCGCAAAAACCCTTATGATTTCGACACTTGCCGAAGCGCTCGACCTCAAATTCAGCAGAATCCAATTCACTCCCGACCTTATGCCCAGCGACATTACCGGCACGGACATCCTCGAGGAAGACCGCTCGACCGGCAAGCGAGTTTTCCGCTTTATTCATGGCCCTGTTTTCTGCAATATTCTACTTGCCGATGAAATCAACCGCACCCCGCCAAAAACACAGGCCGCACTTCTTCAGGCTATGCAGGAGCACGAAGTCTCCGCCGGCGATAAGACCTACAAACTCGAAATGCCTTTCTTCGTTCTTGCTACACAGAACCCAATCGAGCAGGAGGGGACATATCCGCTTCCGGAAGCCCAGCTGGACAGATTCATGCTCAATATCTACATCGATTATCCCACCGAAAAAGACGAACTGGACATCGTTCGATACACAACCGGCGAACGTGCACCACATGTCGAGCCAATTCTCACATCGAAACAGATTGTCGAGCTTCAAAGCCTTATCCGCAGAATTCCCGCGGCGGATTACGTTATCCAATACGCAGTGAATATCGTCCGCAACACCAGACCTGAATCCACCTCTTTGGACTATATCAAGCGCTGGGTGAGATGGGGGGCGGGGCCGCGCGCGAGCCAGTTCCTTATTCTCGGTGCCAAAACTCTCGCCGCCCTTGACGGCAGGCTCACTCCGAGCGTCGCAGATGTCCGCAAAATAGCGATTCCCGTTTTAAGACACCGTATTATCACAAGTTTCACTGCGGATGCCGAGGGAATCACGACCGATAAAATCGTATCGCGCCTTATCGAGGATGTCGCCCCACCGAAAGAATAACGATCGCGTGATATTCTTTAATATGTTCCTTAAGCTTAACCTTTAACATGGTAAGCCTTAGTTCAGTTGTATCTTTCCTCTAAATTTATTCGAATCGAAGGTTATTTTGCATTGGCTGGACATCGTGTGTCCAGTCTTAGCAAGCAGTAAAATGCGATTGTGAAAAATTTATCGTTGTAAAAAATAGAATTCTAATTATAATCCCTCCTTATGCCGCGCGCAAACGACCACATACTCGCAAATCCGAATCTTGGTAAATTACTAACCGAGCTTTCAGTTCCCGCCATTATCGGCATGTTCATCATGTCCACCTTCAATGTCGTCGATACGATATTTGTCGGGCATGGAGTAGGGATGCTCGGAATCGCCGGAGTTGCGGTCGTTTTCCCTGTGAATGTGATCGTGCTTGCAATCGGTCAGTTGATAGGCATGGGTTCTGCCTCGATAATCTCCCGCGCCATCGGTTCAAAAGACATCGCAAAAGCGAACCGCGCTCTCGGCAATATGCTCTCGATGATAATCTTCCTATCCATTATCATCACAGTTTTTGGGCAGATATTCATCGATGACCTTCTCCGCCTTATGGGTGCAACTCCGGACATTCTTCCCTTTGCGCACGCATATTTGCGCATTGTCCTGTTCGATACGCTTTTCAGGTGTATCCTGATTTCGAGCAATAATGTCATCCGCTCCGAAGGCCGCGCGAAAGTGTCGATGGCACTTCTAATCATCACAGCCGTCATTAATACAATTCTTGATCCAATCTTTATTTTCTGGCTCGATATGGGGGTCAAAGGCGCCGCGATTGCAACCCTTATTTCTCAAGGCTTAGGCGCAATTTATGCCTTCTATTTCTATTTCTCGAAGAAAACCGTGCTCACCCCGAAGCTCGCCGATTTCGTCCCGGATTTTCGCATAATTCGCGAAACCTTCGGCGTGGGAATGGCCTCTCTCGCGCGAAATGTCTCATCAAGCGTTCTCGTCGTGATAATGAACTACAAGCTCGCCCACCACGGCGGTGATGTTGCGATTGCGGTGCTCGGCGTTGTCCATAGGCTCACATTTCTTGCATTCACACCTTTAATTGGAATTGCGCAGGGATTCCAGCCCATCGCTGGATATAATTACGGAGCGCGAAAATATAGCAATGTCAGAAAGCTAATCGAAATCTCGACAAAAAGGTCCACGATAATTGGAATCATCACTTGTGCCGTTCTCATCGCATTCCCCGGTATTTTCATAAGGCTTTTCACACGCGATGAGGAGCTTATCCGAATGGCGATTCCCGCCCTTAGAATTTCAGCTATAACACTTCCGATAATCGGAGCGCAAACCGTCTGGGCGATTATGTTTCAAGCGCTGGGGCATTCATGGCGCGCTTTCATTCTCACAGCCTCGCGCCAGTTGATTTTCCTAATCCCGCTTGTTCTGATTCTTCCGGCCCATTTCGGTTGGCTCGGTGTCTTCTACTCGATGCCCATTGCGGATGTTCTCGCCACGGCGGTTACGCTGGTTTTCCTAATCGCCGCTCTGAAAGCCTTCCCCGAAGACGCGCCGGTGTAATGTCTGCGCGTGTTAGACTACTTCGTCGCTTGCACTGGGGTTAATTAATACTCATAGCCTATAGAGAAGTAAATCTCTTCAAGCTTGTCAGTGTTCCTGCCCCAGCTGAATTCGACCGGCCCGAGAGGGGTTTTCAAACCCCAACCGACGCCCCAGCCCCAGATCATGTCTTCCAAATCGAGCTTGGCGTTTTTCTCCCAAACCCTGCCGTAGCAAAGACCCATGTGCATAAAGAGCGGATCGAGCGGATTTATTCGAAGGTCGATACCGGTTTTGGCGAAGGAATTTCCTCTCCGTTCGTCAGCGCGGAAACCCCAAAAATTAATATCCTCGCCAAGCTCGAACTCCTCGAAGAAAGGGGAGCCGCCAGCCATATATCCGCCCATGATATATGGGTGAAATGTCAGCGCCTGCCCGGCTGTCCAGTAGCTTTCGAAGCTGAAATAGGATTTTGTGAAGGAATATTCTCCGCCGAGAATATCCTGGCTGAAGGTGATATATGAATTGTGATATTTGCCTGTTAGCGGAAACTGACGGTTGTCTTTCGTATCGACGATGGACTTCAGAGTTAGCCGATTAAGCGGATATTCGCGTAGCTTTTGTCCCTGCGGTCCGAAAGCCACTCTTTCTGCGGCAATCTCGGCAAAAACTGTCCCGAAACGGCGTATCTGTTGCCCCAACGAAAGCACAAAACCATACCTATTCACAACATGGGTTGCCGAAACAGTGTCGCCCTCCCAAATATCGAACTCGCGTCCCTGCGCGAAAAACTGCGCTTTGCCGGCAAAATATGTCCGCCAGATTCTGTCGCCTTCGAGGCCGGTATAGGCCATCCACCTGCGCTCGCCACCGGAAATCCCCATGTTTAATCGAAAAGCGAGGCCAGCAAAATTATCGTCGCTAATCTCGACAATTCCTTCGATGTCGTTAAGGATATCGTATCTCGCACCGACTCGGATTCCCCAATAGGGTTTTTCGATGACTTCCATTGTGATTACCGCGCCTGAATCGTTCCGCGAGATTATTGGCCGAACAGAATGGAAAAGCCCCGAGGCATGAAGATTTGTCAATGCCTGATCAAATAGATAATCCTGATAATATGAACCTTCCCTTAATGGAACGAAACTTCTAATAACCCAATCGCGTGTAACTTCATTGCCAATCACATGTATCTCGTGAATAATCCCCTCTTCGACCGCGATTTCAAGAGTGCCCTTCACTAGCGCTGTATTTTCGATATGCGCAAGGTTATACCCCATTTCGCGATATCTTTTCTCGATTTCTGTCAAAACCGAATCCATTGCGATAGTGTTGATTGACAATCCGATTTTATCCCCAAAGAGAGAATCGATAAAACTTTCCGAAAGTAGCCTCGAACCTCTAATCTCGACTCCCGCGAAAAGAGGATTTCTTGAGATATTCGCTATTACATTCACAGAGTCGCCATTGAACAGTAGCACAACCTCGGGTGGGGCAAAATCCCCGCTCGAAAAAAAGTCGATTAATTTTGCACGGACTTCGCTTTCGCTAATAGAATCGCCCAACATAATTCCAAGAAGCCCTGAATTGTCGCCGGAAACCTCCCCGACGAAATAACGCCGCTCAGATTCCTCAATCATCGCCCTTTTATAGGCAATAATTGCTCTAAGCCGCGGAATTGCTGTTATAGCGGCATTTCGCCCCTGCTTGATAATCCAGTCGATATTCGAGAAATCGAAACTGCCGTGCCCTTCCAAATCGGGGGTGATTACGATGTCCGCCGCGTCGCGCTCGACATCTTTGCGATCCTCCACCATGATGTTCGTCATTTGGTCGAGAATGAATAGGGCGTTGTCGATATCGCGTGGATAAAGCACTTCGGCGGTTGCATCGACAGCGATTATCGTCGAATACTTCTCCGCGATTGCCACCTCGACCGGAATCGGATAGACCAATCCGCCGTCGGCGAGCAAAGCTCCTTTATACTCGACCGGCGACAGCACCAATGGTATCGCGGAGCTTGCCCTCAGCGCCATTGCGAGATTGCCCTCGTTCCAGACATAGACCTTGCCGGTGCGCAAATCTGTCGTTACACAGCGAAATGGTATAGGAAGCCTGTCGAAATCGCCGCCGCAAGTGTAATCCGCCGCCGCGCAAAAACGCGAAAGGCTGTTTTGAAGCTCGTGGGCTGTGCTAAGACCCTCGGGAAGATGCGGCCTCAAACCGTTAAATCTCAAATGTAGGATGAATTTCTCTGTAGCAAGTCGTTGCGTTAGAAACTGTGAAGTCCTTTTGGGAGCGTCGGAAAGAATGTCGCTCCAGTTTATCGACATTGTAGCCCGAATTAGCTCCTCGGGCGAGAAGCCAATTGCATACAATCCACCGATAATCGCCCCCATACTTGTTCCCACAACTATATCAGGGCGAATTCCAGCCTTTTCAAGCTCGTCGATTACTCCAACTTGTGCCAATCCTCTCGCACCTCCGCCCGAAAGCACAAGCGCAATTCGGTCTTGCTTCTCGGCGATTCTGGGAGTAACCCTATTACTCGCGGGGGCTTCAAGTTCGAGCGAGATCCTCGCAACCTGGCGTGTTTCCGCGACAACTTCTTTCTGACCAAAAAGAGGTGTGCATAGAAAAATCAGAGTCAAAGCTAATGGGATCGAAAGCCTCATTGCTCGTTTCGAATGGATTGAAGCGCTTCCTCGGCCATCATCCGGACGAAGCCCGAGGCGTCGTGAAGACTTTGTTTGAGGGCGTTTGCGACATTATAATTACCACGATAATAGCCCAATGCCTGACAAGCGAACCCACGGTTGAGATAATAGGGATCGTCGAGAAGCTCGAATAAAACCGGTAAAGCATCCTCAGACTGAAGCTGGCCGAGGGTTTCTATAACATGATACCTTTCGAGTTCACCAAGGGAATTAACTTTGAGTTTATCGACAAGGAGCTTTTCGGCTTCTTCTCCGCCAATTCCTGCGATGGCATATGAAGCCGCGTAACGGACATCCGCAGAGCGGTCTGAAAGCAGTTTTGCGATGCTTTTAACAGAGCTTTCGTTGCCGATTTTGCCGAGACTTATCGCCGCGACCCTGCGAATTTCAGGAGAAGAATCGGATAAAGCGGCCACTAATAAAGGCACCGCCGATGTATCTCCGCAGTTTCCGAGCGCGCTTATCGACGCGCTTCGGATTTTGTGGCTGTTCGATTGCGCCGAAAGCATAAGCGGAACAGCGGCTTTTGGAGAACCAATCACACCTAAAAGATATGCGGCGAAAGCGGCATCATCTTCGGCTGGAAGAGTGAGGACATAGGTCAGCGGTTCAACCGCATCTTCGCCCACACCTTCGGCTATCCACTCGATAGCCATCTTTTTCCGCGTCGATTGGCGTCCAATATACTCGATTGCTACTTCGATAGATTCTCTTCCACCTTTAGAAAGCCTCTTCTTAGACTTGTCAAGATGTTCGCAATACTTCATATCCCCCGAGGATAAAATCAGGAAATGATGCCGTATCTCCTCTCTGCTGACACGCCCGAAACCGAAAAGAGCCGTGGCAAAAACCAGTAGCGATAAGAAACACCTTATGGAAGATTTACAATTTCTCATTCTTCTCGCGTTCGAAAAAATTCTCCATCTCGATGCGTGTGATTTCGAGCACCTTGCGAATGAAATCGGGGAAAAGCGAACCGACAATAGGAATAATTTTCTCCATCGACCCGAGTGTAACATGCGTTTTACCCAAAGCAGTCGCCCGCAGAATATCCTCTGCAACAGATTCCGGAGAATCTATCACCCACCCGAGCGTTTCTGTTAGGGCTTTTATTCTATTCATGATCACAGTATCGACTGCGCGTGGGGAGATACAAGTTACGGTAATGCCGCTTTCGGCCAGCTCATTAGCGAGTGCGCGTGAGAATGCTATCATACCGGCCTTGGTCGCATCATAAACAGCCATAAAAGGCAAAGGCAAAATCCCCGCAACGCTCGCGATTATCGAAATTCTGCCGAATCCTCGTTGAATCATGCTCGGAAGTATCTCTCTAACGATGTTGATTGGGGATAACAGATTGACGCGAACAATATCTTCTATTTCGCATGATTTCATGTTGTCAAAGGGGGAAATGGCGAAATGTGTCGCGCCAAGAAAAGCTGTATCTATTGGCCCAAAACGCTCGACAGCACTATCGATTATCTTGCGTGTCGATTCCGGTTCACGAAGATCTTCATGAATAACACAGCAGTCCCCGCCGAGGTCTTCTATCCACTCGGAAAGGTCGTCGAGTCTATCCGCACGCCTTCCAACCGCGGAAATTCGGCAATTTTCTTTCGCCAGCCGCGATGCGATTATCGATCCGACACCGCCGGTGGCTCCGGTTATAAGTATATGTTGCCCTGCAAATGCACCAGAGGCTTCAACTCTCATCATTTCTCCTTGGAAATTTCCGCAGGGAAATCTATGCCAATGCCGAATCTTCCGGATTTCCACCACGAAGAATCCTGACCCTTCGCATCGTAGCTGTCGTCGCCCTTAAGATCGAGCATGATGCCCTTTGATCCGAAATCCCTGCGCCACTCGCCGTAGCCCTGAACGTTGTATTCACGCTTATTGATATATGCGTCGTCGCCGCCCTCATCGATGAAAATACCGACTCCGTTAGCGTTTCCCGCACCCTGGGATAAATCCCAAACAATATAATTATCGTCGCCGTCGCCCATGTCGAGAAGATAACCGACCGCGTTATCATGGCCGCATCCCTGAGATACGCCATGGGCGACATAACTGTCGTTGCCGCCGCAATCCATAAGCATTGCCGCACTTAAATGCGTCCCGCTTCCCTGTGAGTATTGATAACCGATATAAACATCGTTGCCGCCGCCGTCCCAAAGCCCGCCAAAAGCGAACCAATAGCTCGCACCCTGTCCGAAAATATCCGAGACATAGTGGTCATTGCCCCCTCTGTCTAGCAGAAGACCGATTCCGCCGGACCAATCCGGCCTGTTGCCATAGCCGAAACCCTGCGAAAGCGAAAGGTGGTGATCGGCATAACTGAACTTATCTGTATGAGCGCCCTGCGCCGTATATGTGTCGTTTCCCGAAACATCCGCGAGAAGCCCGAAACCGCCCACATAACCAAAGCCCTGAGAATACAGCCTCGCAGAATATCTGTCATTTCCCGAAACATCGCGGAGAATGCCATATCCCATATACCCGGCGCCTTGGCTTCCAACATCGCCGGAATAAATGTCGTCACCCTCTATATCGAAAAGAAGTCCGGCGCCGAAACTCGCCGACCCGAGCGCGAAATCTTCAGTATTATAAATGTCATTGCCCTTATGGTCGATAAGCACGCCGATTCCCAGTCCACCGCTACCAAAGGCAAATTTCTCCTTGGAACTATATAGGTCATCGCCGCCGAGATCGATGCTTACTGCGAACCTAACATCCTTATACGCTCCGCCGGCCGCAACTTTATAGATGTCGTCTCCGCCGAGATCGATTATCACAGCGCAACGCTTTCTATAAATAGTTTTCCCCGGCCCGCCAATTATTACGAGTCCATATTCCGTTTCGCACCAAAAGATTACATCGCCAATTGCGATACTGTCCGGCACTTCCGGCCTTGTTTGATCCTGCGCTGTAAGACCTCGCACCTTGTCATACCCGGTTTCCGCACCTTTCGTTATAATAAGTGCCGCGTTTGTCAACCGCTTCATATCGACCTTCGAGGCAATCTGGAAAAGCCGCTTTGTCCGAATCTCCGCCTCGAATTCAGTTTGGTCGATCTGTTCCAAGGTCGCTTGGTCCCTCTCGGAATCGATATCTCTGCCGTCGTCGGTTATCAGATAATCCAACCCCCAGGTTCTGATTGTGTCCATCTGGAAGCTATCGATATTCGCAAAAGCGGCGTTAAACTCGACAGAGGCTCTCTCGAAACTCGAAAAAATAATGTCCAGCGCTTCACGGATCTTCACCGGAACGTTTTTCTGCCCTTTCCAAGGATAAGAAGAATCGGTCGCTTTGATAACCGGATTCTCAGTCTGGATGTCCATATATTTCGATGCGCGCATAAGCAGATCCGACATCGCAACATCTTTGTCCGTGAAAAATCGCCCCATCGAATCGAGCATGTCAGGCATCCGAAGTGGTGAATTCATCGCAGAATCGATAAGGCTGATATGGAATGGATCTGTGCTCAACGACAACACGGAAAGATCGCTTTCACGCATTTTCAGTGCCGTAAGTGCTTCTTTCACGGCCTCGTGACGGTTAACAGGACCGGGTTCGGCTAAAGCCGATATCGCAAAAAGAATTGTAATCACCGCTATGTATCGCATCGACCCTCCATTCGGGGCGTTTTATTCTCGAGCATATAATGTAAACAATAAATCTATAATATTACATTAACCGATGCAACAAAAATCGAATGCTATTGGAAACCGATGCTCCAAAAGAGAATTCGGTCTTTGTCACGAGGAATTTTCACCGCAAATTACGAACCAAAAAAAGAGAGCCTTTATCGGCTCTCTTTAAGCAAGAAAAACGCGATTCTATACAAGCTTGCTACGTGCTTCTTCGGGAGTTAATATCGCGTAGCTATGGGTTATTTCCGCGACCCCTTTGAGCATCGCAGAGACCGAGCAATATTTCTCCTGAGACAATTCTATCGCGCGTTCGAGAGCATCGGGCGGAATATCGGGGCCAACTGCGGTGAAATGAAGATGAATCTTATCCGCAATTTTCGGGGTTTTGTCCACCCTGTGAGCTTCCAAACCGATTCGCAGGTCGTCGATAGCAATCCTTTTTTTCCGCAATACGATTAGCACATCGGTGGCGGTGCATCCGGCTAAAGCCGTCAGAAGATGCTCGAAAGGCCCCATCGCGCCGCTATGTCCACCCAATTCCTCGGGGACATCCATTACAGTCCAATGACCGCTGTCCGATTTGGCAATAAGAGTTCCGCCGGCTACCATAAGGCACTCGGCCCTTATTATATTATCACCCATGATGTTATGCGGACTCGCCGATGAGCGGCGTAATAAGCTTTTTCAGCTCGTTTTTCGGATGAAGCCCAACCAAGCGCTGTTTGATACAGCCATTTCTATCGACAATCACTGCTGTAGGAATCGAGGTGATGTTGCCATAATCCATTGCGATCGACTCGCCGAAACCATAGGCTACAACGTAATTTATCCCTGCCTGCTGGACGAACCTTGGCACCATCGAGGGCTCTCTGTCGAGCGAAACGCCGATAATCACGAAATCGTCTGCACCATACTCGTTCTGAAGCGCGACAAGATCTGGAATCGCCATTCTGCAAGGAGAGCACCATGTCGCCCAAAAATCTATCAGGACGACCTTACCGGTATAATCGGACAAAGAAACCTTTTCGCCGTTGACTCCACGAAGGCTGAAACTCGGCGCAGGATTCGAGCATGTAACCACGGGCTTTGGCTCTTTCGCTGTAACGATTCCTTCATCCTTTTCGGCCACCGGAATATCCGCATCGACTTTCACTTCGGCCTTTGTTTCCTCGAACTCCACCTTCACGGGAGTTTCATCAACAGCTTGCTTCTCTGTCTCAGTTTTCGCACATCCGGCGAAAAACATAGCAGAGATAAGCAACGCCGCTAAAATAAGTGTCCATTTGGCATTCATCGATTTCATTTCATTCACCGTTATTGCGAGAGAAGTTCGTTTGATTTCGCCTTCAGCTCCTCCAATGGAATAGCCCCAAGCTGAGAATCGATAATCTTTCCGTCTTTGAACCAGATTAATGTGGGGATACTCATAATACGGAATTTTGCCGCTGTTTGGCGGTTTTCATCAACATTTAGCTTATACACCGACATTTTGCCCGTCATCTCGTCAGAAAGTTTTTCAATCGCAGGGCCGAGCATTTGGCATGGGCCGCACCATGGCGCCCAGAAATCGACCAAAACCAAACCGGAGCTTTTCTCTACTTTTTCGGCGAAGTCGCCGTCGGAAATAGCATGAGCCATCATTTCTCCTTCGATAGTATTATTTTCTAAATTGGAATATATACCTCAAAAAATGAAAGTCAAGCAGAAAAATCAAAATATTCAAATATTCAAATAAATAAATATATTATTTGTCTTCCAAATCCAAAACTAAATCGCTTATCTTGAGCGAAATGGCCTTAGACACGCCGTCTTCCTGCATCGTGATGCCATAAAGATAATCCGTAGCCTCCATCGAGCGCTTGTTGTGTGTAATCAGAATAAACTGAGTCTCGTCCGAAAAACGCCTCAACATGCGCAAAAAGCGACCAACATTTGCCTCGTCGAGCGGGGCGTCCACCTCGTCGAGCATACAGAAAGGACTCGGCTTGACCTTATACAGCCCAAAAAGAAGCGAAACCGCGCACAACGCCTTTTCGCCCTGCGAGAGCTGATTTATCATCAAAAAGCGCTTCCCCGGAGGTCTCGCGGATATTTCTATATCCGTTTCGAGAACATCCTCGCCCTCCTGAAGGGTCAAATCCGCCTCTCCGCCCTCAAAAAGTTCCGCAAAAATATTTTTAAAATGCCTTCGCGTTTCCTCGAAAGTCTCCAAGAATTGTCGCCGCGCCGTGTTGTTGAGCTTTTTGATTGTTTTCTGCAGGTCGTTTTTTGCTTCGACGAGGTCCTCACGTTGCGCCGTCAGAAAATCGAGCCGTTCTTTTTGCTCTTCGTATTCGCGTTCTGCATCCGGGTTAATGCCGCCGAAATCTGTGATTTTCTCCTTAAGCCGTTCGAGTTTTGTTTGTGCCTTGCGTTCGTCCTCGGAGTTGAGCTTTTCTTCAATATCTACAGAATCAAGCTCGATTCCGTAATCTGACCGAAGATTCTCCGCGATGAAACCCGCCTGCAACTCCTGCTCGTGCTTCTCCATGCGTTTTTCGTGAACAACCTTTTCCAGCTCGGAGGCCCTGGACGTAATATCCCTAAGCTCGACATCGAGTTGACGGAGCTTGTCGTTTGCCTCTCGAGCGTTTTCACTAACGGTTTGGAACTCTTTTTCTTTCTTATCTTTTTCGACAACGAGCGACTGAACTTCCTCGGAGAGTTTTTCTTTTTCGGTCGCCAGACGTTCGCCTTCATCCTTAAGCTCGCGAATTCGTCGCTCTGCAGTCTCTATTGTCGTCTCGGCAGTGCGATATTGCAAACGAAGACGCTCGAGTTCCCTCTGAAGCCCCTCTAACTCGCCCTTCGCCTGAATAAACTTCATCTGAGCATCGGTGGCGTCTTTTGTCCAGATGCGCAATTCCTCTTCAGCCTTGATTTCCTGCTCGGATTGCTTCGCGATTTCTGCTTCGAGTTCGGCCACTCTATCTGCAACCGATTTTCTGCCGGCTTCGAGCTTTGAGAGTTCCGTCTCGATTTCGCCCTTTCGAGCTGACGAGTTCTCTATTCGCTTTTCGATATCGGCCTTATCGCTCACTTTCGATTTATAGCGATACTCCAGCTCACGAATCTCGTTCTCCGTTTCTGAAAGGGCTTTACGAATCTCGTTCTCGCGCTCCTTCATATTCGAAAAAGCGCCGTTGGATTCGTCCCGGCGCAGAAAAATATCCTTTCGCGCCTTTTCCGCATCGGCCAATTGTTTTTCGAGATCATCGATATTCGCCCCGAGCTTTTCAATTTCCTGAGCAAAGCTAATAGCTCCGCGCATCTGCGTGCCGATTCTACGAAGACCCTTTCTTCTGATAAACGCCCCGTTTTCCGAGACCGCATTTTCCGCATCGCTTTCAATTGCACCGAAATCAGCCACAAAATAGAGCAATTTCGACATTTCCTTCGGGACTACCGCGTTATCTGTTTCTGTTTCCGGAAGCTCATCGAGCACTATTAGAACCGCCGAAAGCCCCTTATCCTCGATGATGTTGGCGATTTCCACTGCCGTTTTTGCAGAACGGACTATCCATGCGCGCGCAAGCTCGCCGAGAATTCCGTCCAGCGCTGACGCCGATAGTTTCCCCGGACGGATATAATCGGAAAACTGTCCTAACACGATCTTGTGCTTCGAAATTAATCCTGCAATTTGCTCCTCTGTAGAATCCGGCGCGGAGGATTCTTTGAGCGCTTCCAAACGCCCTTTTATCCCGCTAATTCCGCTTTCAAGCTGAGATACGCGCTCGTTTAGTTCCCGCACCTTCTCGTTAAGTCCGTCGATTTCGTCCTGTTTGTCGGAAATCTCTTTCGCGGCTCTTTCGTAGGTCTCAGTGCGCTTCTCAAGCTCGGCATCCACCGCATTTCTTCGGTCGGAGATAGCCGTGATTTCGCCCTCGATACCAGCCTTCAACTGCTTAGATTCGGCAATTTGCTTCTCGATGGATTCTAATTGCCCTTTGTGCGAGCCGATGCCGGTGTCCGTTTTGCTCAGGTGCTGTCGCGCCTCCGTAATTTCCTGCCTTAGAGTCGAAGTTGCTTTGCGAATCTCCCTAAAAGAAGCCTCAAAATTTGTCTGCCCCTCGATAAGTCTGTCGGATTCTGTTTTCAAACCCTCGTTTTTCTCGAAAGCGGTTTCTATCTTCGCCGAATTTTCGACCATCTCCTTTTCAAGCTCCGAGAGACGCTTTTTCGCGGTCTCGAGCTCTATCGTCGTATTCTTCAAACCCTCTTCGATATAACCTCTGCGCTCTGTATTTACCGCAAGAGCTTTCTCTTTATTCGCGATTTTGGATTCTTCGATTCTGAGCGCTTCGCCGATTTTTGTAACATCGCCCTCACGCTCGTCACGCTCAACTGCAACCAATTGTCTTCGCATATCGAGTTCGCTTCGTTTCGCGTTCGCCACCGCAAGATCATCCTCCATATGCGACAGCTCTTTTCCAACGCGCGCGAGGATTTCCATAATCCGCGCCTTTCGTGTCGTCGCGATTTGAACAGCAAGCTCCCTGCTCTGCTCCTTCAGGCGTTTCAAATCCTGTGCCCTGCGCATCTGGCGTTTGAGCGAATTTACATTCCGAGAAACCTCGCCAAGAATATCTTCGAGCCTTTCAAGATCATTCGCTGTTGATTGAAGCTTCGATTCGGCGGCTTTGCGGTCGATTTTGTATTTCATAATCCCCGCGGCCTCTTCGAGAAGCTCTCTGCGGTCCTCTTTGCCGCCGGCCAGAATCCGCTGAATCATCGATTGCTCGATAAGCGCGTAAATAGAACTTCCAATTCCGGTGCCCATTAGCACCGACTGAATATCCTTCAGCCGCACCGGTTTGCCGTTGATAACATATTCCGAATCGCCCGAGCGATATAAACGCCTTCCGATAACCACAGTGTCCGCGTGCGGATCATAGGGGAGAAGCCCCTTGCACTCGCGAATAGTGATTAACACCTCCGCCATGTTCAACGGCTTATGATCCCTACTGCCCTTGAAAATAACATCGCGCATGGAAGCCGACCTAAGCGCTTTAACCTTCTGCTCGCCGATTACCCAACGAATCGCATCCAGAATGTTGGTTTTTCCGCATCCGTTCGGACCCACAACAGCAGAAAGACCTTTGCTGAATGTAAGCTCAGTTCTCTTCGCAAAGCTCTTAAAGCCATAGATTGTCAGCTTATGCAGATACATTTTCTCGGACGACTTCCCTCGGGGTTATTCTTTTTTCGCGTTATCGCGATTTTTAGGAGGTCTTCCGCCGCCCTCCGTGTTTCGGCGACGACTTGGGCGGCCTCTGTTTTCTCCCTGTTCGCTTTGTTTGCGTTGAGGATGTGCCTTTGCGCTCTCTTCCTTTTGTGAAGACGGTCTTCCTCTGCGTTCTCCGGAACTCCTTCTATATGGCTGTTCTCGTGGAGGTAAAATTTTTATATGATTGGAATATATCCATCCCTTCCCGTTTTTCAGGACCTCGACCCTGTATGGTCCCGGCCCCTGAACCGGAAACTCCGCTTCGGCTCCCTCGACAACCGCAACAACCTCGCCGGATTTGATTAGCCGAATCGTTCCCTCAGTCGGACAACTTACCTTGAAAACAATACTCCTATGGTCGCGCATCGCACCGCCCATAAGAGCAAATTGACGTTTCGATTCAGCCCAAAATCTAAATCCGCGGCAGTTTCCCCATCTTTCGTTTCCAATGAAAACCTGCGCGCGAGAGATTGCAGTCATAAGTTCTTTGCGTGCGCCCTCATAATCGTCGTAGGGCAATGGGTTTTCGACGAGAACATGGGTGCGTATTGTCTGAAGTTGCACCTTATAGGGGAAAATCGTAAGACGGACAGGCCCCCAGTAGTATTCTGCGGCGTGGGCATCCAGAGAACCGATGCCGATAATTCGCCTGCGTTCCGCTTCTTCGTCCCAGCGTTTAAGGGTCGCCTCGGCAGGCGTGTTAAGACTGCTTCGAGGATGGAAAAATCTCTTGTACCGGTTTTTTTGGTCGATTCCTTCGAGCCAATCCGACATATGGTTCCAAACCTCGATGCCATCGTAATCTTTGACATCCCAAGCAGTCCACGGATAAGCCGGCGGAACCCCTTTCTGCTCGCGCACCTCGTCCGGATGTGCGATGATTCCAAGCGCACCGCGCTTTTTCACTTCGCGCACATATTCTGGTGGAATTAGAGTATCGGGAAGAACCTCGTCGATTCCAAAGGCGAGATAGTGATTTTTGTTGCTCGGGTCGTGGATCTCATAACCGACAACCACAAGCACCCGCTTATGCCAGCCCTCGTTAGATTTATGTTTGAGGGTCATGTGATCGGAGAAGAACAAAAAATCGAGATGAAGCCGGTCAGCTATCTTGATTATGTCCTCATGCGGCTTACTGCCGTCGGAATCTGTCGTATGGATATGTATCGCCCCGACATATTCGAAAAGCTTTGGTGGATTTGACATGTATCTATTCTATTCCCTATTGTAGGACCAAATCGCCGCCAACCCAAGCAAAACAATATCGGGATCGACCATGTTCGGAATACCCAAAATCGGGGCTATCCAGGAGGCAGAGGCCCCAGTCAGCACGATAAAAGGATTTTCCCCGTGAATACTGCCGTATCGATGATATAGATGTTCGATTGCGCCGATAATAGTCGCCTGAACGCCGATTAGCATACATTCGGTAGTGGTCGAACCGAGGACGGTTCGTGTCGTCTTGAAAGGCATTTGTGGAAGTTTCCGCGCGTTGCGTGCGATCGCGTTCATCGAGATTTCGTCGCCGGGATAAATCGCCCCGCCGAGAAAAGCACCCTTACTGCTGACAAGATCGGTCGTGATTGTTGTTCCGGAATCAACAACCATAATATCCCGATTCAAGATGCTTCCATATTCTCGATATGCGCCGACAGCGGCCGCGAGACGGTCTGCGCCTAAAGATTCAGGCGGATCATATTCCACGAGAAGTTCATTTTTTGTGCCACCAGTTACAAAAAGTGGCTCGAACTTCTTCAAAGAGAAGGATAGAACATCATCCAACTCGGGCACAACCGAGCCGATGACGCACCCTCCGGGCTTTAACTCGTTGATGCATTTGGAAATCTGATCCGTGTTGGCTATAAGCTCCTCGGTTAGAAAATGCCTTCGGCTCATAATCTCGCCCTTTTTCGAGATAAGAGCGAGTTTTGCACGATAATTACCGATGTCGAGGGCGGCTATTGTCATTGTCCCTTTGCCGAGATGCGCTATTACCCGGCAGTGTTATATTACCAAACGGTAGCGCTCCGCAGTTGTGATTTCATACTAATTGTGAGAGTCATCAAAGTCAAGAATAAACAAAAACCGGACGGAGATATACTCGCCCGGTTTTATACAAGCAATTATCGAACCAGTGTAATAGTTCCGTTACATACGATCCTGCCGTCAGATTCGATTACATAAAGATAAAGCCCCTGAGGCATCTGTTGGCCTTCGCTGTCATATCCATCCCATGCTCTCGCCGGATAATTCAGATAATTTCTTTGAGGCTCGATGTCGAGTTTGCGCACAAGGATGTTCCGAATATCGAAAATGTATATAACCGCGGCTTCGGTAGTCATGTTCGGCCAATCGAATGTCGTTATTTCATTGATATTATCACCATTCGGACTGAACGGATTCGGGTTGACCATACATGGCGTCCAAGGCTCTACAATGAAGCTGTATTCCGCAGTGTGAACATTAGGCAAGCAAAGATCGGGGTCGTCCTCGGCATAAATCCGAACATCTATCGTATCGCCGGCATTGTATTCGACCCCATGCTGAACCGGATTCCACACTATCGAGCCTCCAAGCCCGCTCGAATTCCAATCGAAGTCGCCCGGATAATGATATTCGATTCCCTCGACCTCGAGTATCAGACTATTTGGATTCACACCCGCTAATTGATCACTTAGCGTGATTACAATCTGATGCCAAATATCGCGGGTAAATTCCGGCGGCTCTATCATCGCGCTCTGCGGCTCGACCCGGTCGATATAGAACACCCACTCTAGCGGATAATTCACATATTGGTTTTCGAAAATGTCTCTCGCGGAAACTAACTGCACAAATACCGTATCATGAGGATTCCAGTCCGGATTCGGCAGATATGTCAGGAATGGGTCCAGCCACGTAAGTTCCGGGTTGAAGGTTCTGTAATCGATGCCGTCAACATTCAACACGATGGTGCTTTCGACCACTTCGAATTCCGAGGTTATCTCGATGATAATACTTTCCGGCTCGCATGCCGAAATCGAATCCGGCGGAACACGAACCGGATAAGCTATCGGCCCTTCCGAAGGGAATATGGGATAATCACAACAGTAAATGGTGTCGTTCGGCTCGCAATAATCCACCGGGCCGTCCATACTGCGAATGCAAAGTGTTATCGTATCCCCCGGAATGAGAATTATTCCGTAATCATCCGGGTCGAAAGTGAAGCTGAAAGTCCCGCCGCCGTCCGATATATTGCAAGTGTCATCGCCGAGAATCACGAATGTCGAATCCGGCATCACTCCGGCGGGAATATCGATTAGCGTGATGTCCCAATGATCGTTAATCAGCGGAATTATCGGGCTTCCGCACGCCGGAACAATACTCGCGAGTGCCGGCGGTTCTAAATCTACCGTGAACTGCCAGCAAATACTGTCTTCGAGCACTGCGCCGCAACTGTCCTCGGCCTGCACAAGGCAGACATCCACAACCTGGCCGTGAGTCCACAACACAGACGGCGTGAAAGTCAACTGACTCGGCGTCCAATCCAGCTCGGCATCAGCAACAGTGTAATCCGTCCCTTCAACCCGAAGAATGATGGAGGAGGGGTCGATGGGGCAGTCGGTAGAGTCGAATGAAGACTCGATATATTCCATGATATTTCGGAATAGCCGTGTATTCTGATGAGTCGTGAAATCCATACTATGCCATGGCCCGTTGAAAAGCCAATGCTCATCGAAATAGCCTACAACCGCTCCCGCACCATGGTGTTTTACTCCCACAGCGCAATCCGAACCGCGGTAAGCCCAACATTCATCGAGGCCAATAATCCACTTGCAACCATTGCCCGGCACCTGAGTAACTCCACCTTCGATAGGACTTCCCGGCTCGGGCGAGACATAACTCGTCCACATTTCATAAGGCGTGAAGCTTACACCAATATCCGCCAAGAGGAAATTCTCAAGGTTGATGTCATGGTCGGCGACAACCCAGCCGGAGATAGCAAGAACCTTCCCGCCGCTCGCAACGAAATCGGTAAGCACGGTTCGTTCGGCGGAAGTATAAGCACGCGGACCGTCAGTCTTAACATTACCAATAACAATTACATCGTAGCCTTCGACCAATGCCGATGTCAGAACAATCGTCTGAGAAATCTCATCTACGTTCCAACCCCAGACAGACAAAGATTCGGCGGCGTTGGAATAACCTGTTAACGAAGCGTCCGAGAGCCTTCCCGATGAATAACCGTTATCCGTGAGCCAAAGTAGGTTTTTTGTCCTAAATGTCGTTTCGCTCCCCATTATTTCCATCACAATTGCCTGGTCGTCGCAGGTCGTAATCGTGTTGGGCAGAGGCTCGATGATGATCCCGGTTACGACTCCCGTATCCGATGTCACGAAATATTCGCAACAATAAACTGTGTCATGGTTTTCGCAATAATGGATGTTCGTATCCGACGCGTGCACACAGAACTCGAAACTCGACCCCGGAATCAGCGTAATTCCGCCATCGACGACCGGATTCCAGACGAAATCTGCATTCGAGCCGGAAATTGTCAGCGCGCTTCCCAAGTCGAAATCCGTGCCGTTTATACTAATCCAAACAGAGCCAATATTCGCGGGGCCGTCCTCGAGAGAAATATTGAAATCTACCCCCGAAGAAGGATTAACCGCGCTACTACACGGCGGGTTCCAGCCTACAACAACCGGCGGTTCCAGATCGATTTCGAATTCCCAGCAAATAGGCAATCCCTCGGCCTCTCCGCCGCAACTGTCCTCCGCCGCAGTAAGGCAAACTTCGACAGATGTGCCGTGTATCCAATCCACTGGAGGTGTCCATGTCAGAATCGGATCGCTCCAGTCCAGCTCGGGATCTGCGATGGTATAATCCACACCTTCAACCTGCAGGACAATCGTAGATGGATCAACCGGGCAGAGGGTGTCTGTAAGATATATCTCCATCACGATTTCCTGATCCTCGCAGGCGGAAATCGTGTTCGGCAAAGGCTCGATAATGATAGCATTAAGTCCGCAGGGCGAGGTTATCAGTGTCCAGCAAGTATCAAGAACGTTCGGGCCGCACCAATCGGGGCTGTCTTCAGCATAGACACAAATATCTATTGTGTCTCCACACTCGAAATCGAAGCTGGAAAGGTCGATGGAAATCACCGAGTCGGCATCCCATGTTACCACTGGGTCGAAAAGCCCAAAGCTATGCGTTCCTATATCGATAGTTATCGAACCATCGTCCAATCCCGAAAGAAAATCGAAGAGCATGAAATCAAGATAGCTGAACACAGAAGCCGCTATCACGGACCCGGGTGCGGGGTCGATTCCCCATATCTCCGGCGGATCGAAATCGACATAAAACTCCCCGCAGACAGAATCCGGCAACCAGAGAGAATCCTCGCTCATCACAGTAGCCAGACATGCCCTAACCGTAGTCCCGCTGGGCCACATCGGCGAAGGCCGGAAGATAAGATACTCACTGCCGTCCCAGCTTAGCTCCGGGTCAATTGTAGTGTATGAAACACCATTCACTACAACCTCGATTGTGCTCTCGATATATGTTACCGAATCGCCAAGTATCCACACAACTGAATCCGGATTACAGGCTGTCCAGTCGCCGGTGGGGACATGGGAGTAAACAGCCGATGGCCCCTCGCAGGGATGTGTATGGAAAATCGGATCGTATGCGCTTGTGTCGATTCCGCCGAATGTATCTGGAAGATGATACCATACCGACCCAGAATCATGTGCACCGGCGGCCATGAAAGAATCGCAGAAAACTACATATTCACTCGCGCAAATGTTATAGGCGATAACCTCCCACGAATGGGTGTGTCCGCAGGGATAATTCACAGTAAAGAAGGTGTCCGAAATCCCTCTCGCTACTGTATCTACACCATCGATTATCAGATGATACTGGGCAGGAGGAACCCCTCCGGCGTCGCTCCAGATAATAGTAATATCTCCCGGCGGCAACATAGCATCCGGCGGTGGATAAAGCCCGGTGAATGCACCGGGTGCTTCGTGATGGCGAAAAACCGTGATAGTATCGGTATCTTCGCAACCTACTGAATCAACAACATGCAGAATATACGAGGTTGTAACATCCGGCCAAACCAGCGGAGTTGTTTCATCCGACAGGAAAGAGCCGTCTTCATTCGTCCACCAACCGGTTACCGTTCCAACATGGAATCCTATCCACCACCAATCTGGACAGCCTATTGTAGCTGTGTCACCCTCGCAAATCGAGAAATCTGGGCCGGCATAGGCCTGCAAATCGCTGATATAAACAACCATCGAAGCGGTATCTCTACATCCCGCGGCATCTTCAACAACAATGCTTATCAATGTCGAATGATCGAGATTATATGTCGGATCGCCAACATGCGTAGGCCCGACAATCCCCTCCATCGAATTCCAATATGTAAATGGTGCAGTCCCGCCAGTAACGGTCGTCGTCAGCTCGAACACCACCGGCAGAGAATCCGGATGGCAAATCAATGTTTCCGCGATGCCCAAATCAAATGTTATCTCGATATCACAATCGCTTACGAGGTAATCCCAAACGCTGTCCAGAACATTCGGGCCGCACCAGTCGGGACAATCGGTGGCACGGATAAGATTAACATCAACGACATCCCCCGGAGAAAGCGGACCTATCGGGAAATTGTTACAAACCACAGTATCGACACACCCAAAGGCACCGAGTTCATAAAGAACTCCATCGACATCGATTATAAGCGAATCGAGCCCGGAAAGCATATCGCGGACACAAACGCGCACAGTGCTAACTGTAGTTGGGATTTCCGAAAAAGGAGTCGGTGAAATGCTTACTATCTGAGGCGCGCTACGGTCGATATAAAACTCCCAGCAAACCCTCGCTACAAGCTCAATCGAATCCAAATTCACAGCGCTATCGACGCAAACCGTAACAATCTCGCCGTCAGCCCAAATAACCGAAGGCCGGAAAACCAGCGTAGATACGCCATCCCAGCTTAGCTCAGGGTCAGATGTCCGATAACTCGTGCCGTTCACCGTCATCATAATCGACGATTCGATTATCCCCACAGAGTCGATAATATAAGCCACGATGGAATCCGGATTACATGCCGTCCAGTCGCCGTCCGGAACGTGAACCGCGACAGCATAAGGCTCACCGCAATCCTCCATATGGAAAGGCGGGTCGAAAGGATAAGCTAAGCTATCGATAAACACCGTCGATGTCGTCTCTCCGCAAGCTACATAGTCGTGGAAACACTCACGCCAGACCACAACAGTCCAGAAATGGCTTTCGCCGCATGGAAAATCGAGCGTAACATGATTCGAATCGATACGGCTGAAAACAACCGCGCCATCGAGGATAAAATCATACAGATAACCGCCCGAAGGCTCGACCTCCCACTCGAAATAAACTTCTCCCGCGGGAAGAGTATCGTCCGGCAATGGCGAGATGAAATCGAAAGAGGTTATTTCTTCGACATCGACATCGAAGAACACCGTGTCCCATGCCTCGCAACCCAGCGAATCCACGACATGAAGCACAAACCACTCGTCCGTATCGCCGAATGAATGAAGCGGATTTTCCACGGTGTAAATCACCGCGCCCGTCGAATTCATCCATTCAAAGCTGTATGGCGGAAGACCGCCCGTAACAGCCGGATTACACCCCAACGGCACTATCGAAAATGGGCAGATAATCCCGTCCGGGCCGGCGTTTGCAATCGGGTTCGATACGATTATCGTCGCGGTGTCATATGCACTGCACATCAGCGATTCATCGTAAACCTCGACCACATAAGTAATTGTCGATTCAACAATCGCCGTGGGATTCGCCAGAGTCGGGTCGTCGAGACCAACCGCGGGCCGCCATTCGTATGTGAAGAAACCGCTTCCGCCTTCGACATCGGCATTCAGAACAATATCTCCGCTTCCGCAGATTATTGTGTCCGGCGAGGCTGTAACCTCGACATCGCAAGGCATGATCACAAACCACCAGCATAAGCTCGTGTCGTTATGGGCACAATAATCGTAATCCGGATCGTCGAAAAGACTATCGAGACAGATGACCACACTGTCGCCCTCGGAAAGCACCAAGTTATTGAACCCCAAATAGCCACCCGTCCATGTATAAGTCCATCCTGTTGCAGGAAGACCATTTACGGTTATGGTGATATAATTGAACGATAGCGGATCGACCCCCGCCGGGAAATCCGAGATGAACGCCCCCACCGAATCGGGAACGACGAAAACTGTGCTTCCATCGGCAGGTAATAGTGGATCCGCAATGGGCGGCTCGATATCGACAATAAAACTGCAGGGCGCGACAAAAGTGCTACATCCGGCGAAACTCGCTACATTGATAAGTTCGAATACAATTGTATCACCATGCGGCCAGGAAGACCCCGGTGAGAACATTATCGAAAGCGAATCGCCAATATGTGCGGTAGTTGTAACCTCAGGCGAGGCGACTGTATAGACTGTGCCGTCCACAGAAATCCTTATCGAGGCTTCGTTTATCGTTCCGACAGTATCGACAATAGTCCAGATAATCGATTGATAGGCACATGAGGTTACACCACCGCAGAAACTCGGCACCGAAACCCATCCGAAAGGCGCAGGAAAAACCTCCACGAAAACCGTATCGATATCGGTGCAACCGATAGAATCGGTAACTGTAACTATATATCGTGTGTTTCCAGTCGGTGAGACCATCGGATTCGAAACAGCCGAAACAAATCCCGCCGGCACCGAGATCCATGAATAGCTATATCCGCCGCTTCCAGAGGCAGTCGGTGAACCGCCGATAGTCACACTCGATCCCAAACAAACGCTCTGATCCGGCCCTGCATCTGCGAAAACCTCGACTACATAAACTATGCAGGTATCCGCCGCCATGCAATACGGCTCTCCGCCGTTTATCTGAACAACATAAGTTGTGGTTGCGGATGGGGTAACCACAGGATTCGGGTCGGTCGAAATCATCGCCCCCCCGGGGTATTCATACCAATGATATGTATAGGGCGGAACTCCGCCCGAAGCAGTCGGGCTTCCTCCGAGAGTAACCGAACCACCGAGACAAACCCGCTGATCAGGCCCTGCATCCGCATCAACATTATCGATTACTATGCGAACCGTGTCAACATCGGTGCAACCAAGGGTGTCTGTCACCGTTACAATGAAAGTAAACGATGTATCGCCCCAACTCATGCTCGTTATAAACATCGGATTTGCAGAAGTAGGCGAAGCCAAAAGCCCCGCCGGTTGCCAGCTGTATGACAAAGGCGGAAAACCGCCCGAGCCTGTCGGTGAGCCGCCAAGCATAACATATGAACCAGCGCAAAGAGTGTCGTCCGGCCCGGCATTAGCCACAGGATTCGAAACATAAACTGTCATATTATCCGTGGCGACACCTGAGGCGGCATCTGTAACGGTCAGTGTATATGTCGTAGTTGTTGTCGGCGAAGCTATCGGATTCGCGATATTCGGGTTTGATAAGCCCGTCGATGGGCTCCATGAGTAGTTATAAGGCTCTGTTCCGCCCCCAGCGGCAGGTGTTCCGCCTATTATTACCGAACTCCCCGAACAGATATATTTATCCGGCCCGGCATTAGCCACCAATGGCAAATCCGCTGACAAATAGTATGTGCAACACCATTGCGTGTCATTGTCGCAGGGCATACACCCCGAAGCTTCAACGAGATCGTTCGCATTAAGACAAATCTCGATTTCCCCGCCGGTAAGAAAGGCCAAACCGAGTATCCCCGCGCTGTCCGCACGAATTGTGCATGCAACCGCCCAACCACCGAACCACGAAGCCGGATGAAGTAGATATGTTGCATAATCGAGATCGACAGTTCTGCTAAAATGCCCCGGAATCGGAAACCCCGGAACGAAAGGAATCCCGTTAACTGTAACGTTAATCGAGGTCAAACTCGTCCATAAACCGATAAAATCAAGCCCCGCAAGCTCACTAAAATCGAGGCTCGATAAAATCGCGTCCAAAGGTGTCATTCCAACGCCGTCATCATGCAACAACGCATAGATTATAATATGCGTCGTATCATCAACTGTTGAGCCGCAGGCTGGTTGCCATGATACTGAGCCGTCGTGAGCTTCACGCCATGCCGGCGATGGCGGCCACCATGTGGCGTCGTGATGTTCCCACCAAATAGGTCTTGGAGGCTTTATATCCACCCTGAAGTTCGATTCTGGGAAGAATCTTTGAGGGCATCCGGTCGCATCATTGCCGGATAAACATTGCACATTAACCGTTTGTAGATGGTTCCATCCGGGAGGTGTCGGCGTAAAACGCAGTGTCCCGCCCCGAAAACCGGGTGTCCATGTCAGATTCGGCGATGCCGGATAACAATGATTTACTCCGTTTACCCGAATGCAGAGGCTGTTCGGATCGACACCGATATAACCAACATATTCGATTTCGATATACTGATCGCGGCAGGCAGTCCAGTTTCCGCTTCCCTCGGGGCAAACAAAAACCGCCTCAGGCCCCGGGCATCCGCAATCCTCCACCCATAGGCACCCGACAATAGAATCGACATAAGCGCCGCCAGCAACCCTTATTATAAAACAGTCGCCCCATCCGGCACACCCCGGAATCTCTTCGACATCCCATACAAAAGTATGGCTCGCACCGTTCGGCACAGGGCCATAGGGCTGGGGATTAGGTGAATCGCCCACCATAATGCAGAAATCGGGAATCAAAGTCGCGGTGATTGGATTCATCGCGCCACCCGACGTGTTTGTAACCGTAATGTTTATCTCGACAACGTCTGCGATGTCATCGACGATCTGATCAAAGACATCATTCAAAGTCGAAGTGCTATAGTTGAACCATTTGCCGTTGCTGGTGTCGCAATAATCGCGGAAATCATCCACATCGCCGCAATCTGCACTGAGAATATAAACAAACCCTCCCCACGAAAGAATTTGCGCAATAGTCGCAGAGGGCGTTACTGTGCTTGCATCATCGCACTCGTCCGAAATTAGAACAACGACATGCTCGCATCCCGGGCGCCAGTTGAAATTCATTATCGCCTGATAAATTGCATCGGAATGGTGCTCCCAGCCGCCATCTCCGCTTCGGGCTTCATCCAATATAGCCGAAAATGCCCCCAAATCCTCGACTAAAGTCGAACCATGGGGAAAATTTACCGTCTCTGAATATGTTACTAAACCAAATGCATATCCAAACCCTACGGAAGCTATGTTATAAGCAAACCTGTCGATCTCATCCTGAAGATTATTTATTGTTCCCGCCATACTGCCGGATGTATCCATACAGAATACGACATCCACACAGCCGACATCGTGCACACATTCAACATCGGAAGAATACCACCATGCGTCTTCCGGTGCATGCGGACGGTAGAAAGTTATCTCACGGCCGCCTCTTCCGCGAACATTCGCGTTCTCGATTCGCAAGCCCTGAGCTAAAATCAATCCGCACAGAACGAGCGAGAGCAGAAGAACAAAAGATTTTTTTGGGAATCTATCGCAACAATTCATATCAACTCCTCCTCGAACAAAAGATATATACATATATTAAGTTAAGACATTTCAAAATGCAAGCGATTATCTATCCGCCGCAAATTTCCCTTGTCGAACTACACCGACAGAACGATATTACCAAAAAAGGAGCGAAATGGAGCAGATACCGAGAAAATTCATCGACTGGGCTTATCATCAGCGCGCAGAACTTGTTAGAAAACAGCTCTCCGGAGAAAAAATCTCGCACGACGCTTTCTTCTTAGGGTTCACAAGACACACTCCGGCGATAATCACCGATGGCCCCGCAGGTCTCAACGGAAGCATTAAAGGGGTGGGTTTCATCCCAAAAGCAGAGTTCATCGACGATATTCTCGCAAAATATAAAGACCACATCCAAAGCCCAGCAGACGCCAACTACTCCGCGAGAGGCCTCGAACTTCTTCACAAGCTTGTCTGGGACGAGGGCAAAGATGAAATCATCGATTTCTCGGTTATTGGAACGCTCGAGCTCGCATTAGATCACACATGGATCAACCTGAAGGACAACAACCATGCGACATTGTTGTTCTACCAACCACCGGTGATTTCCTATGAATTGCGTTGCCGTGCCGAGATTCATATCGGCGATTCCATTCACGAATTTCTTAACGCACAGCACGATGTCTATCACGGTTCGAATATCGAGAAGTGGGGCGACAGACCGGCATATTTATTCAGAATCGAGGAGATTTTCGATAATTCGGTGGGCAAAAACGCCTTCGGGAAAAGAATATTCCCCTAACTATTGGATTTGGGTGAAAAAAGCTTCGAATTTTCCCAAATACAATCGAAAGCTACCGTTAGGAAAGTTACCAACTCGCGATTTTGGGTGAGAAACAGAAGAAAATTATCCGGCTCCGAGCTTAAATTGAGGGTAATTATCGCCGCAAAATCGTCGAAAATGGCAAGTTTTATCGGCAAACAATCAGAATATTTAATTTCTGCATTTCCAATCTCAAGCTCTTTATTCAAATAGTCCACAAACTCCGTATCTAACGTAAGTTCGGTCTCGCAAAGGATTTTTCTGGTAACATTCGCTTTGGTTTCTATATCCTCCGCACCGACCATTTTCATTATAAGCGGCTTTTTTGAAATAACTCTAAGACATCCTTTTAAATTGCCTTTGAGCTTTTTCGCCCATTCGACGATAAGATTAGGCCCCCTAAAAATAAGCATATCCGGCCCAACTTCGGATTCGCTCTTAAAAACATTACTAAATGACTTCATTGCCTCGAGTTTTAACAGCTCTAAATTGCCCACGAACCTTTCTTTTTCAGTCTCGAGCTCTTTGAATTTAGAACTCGCCAAATATTCCAGTGAGATTTGAGGAGGGATAGCGTGATATCTGTTGGGTTTTCCGGCTTCCTCGGCCACAAGTCCGCTTTTGACAAGGTTTCTCATAAGAGAATAGGCGTGAGGTCGGCTTAAATCAAGCCCCTTCAAACACTCTGAAATCGTGCAACTACCAATCTCGAGAAGCCTCGAATATAAAATTGCCTCGCCTTCGCTGAAACCAAGGTTTTGCATCAGATGTTTCATATTTCTCCAAACAGGCAAAGAATCGCAACACTTCTTCTAACGAACGGAGAATATATCGAAAAAAAGAATATAATCAATAGGTTTGCATCGACTTTTGAATATACTTGTAACAAAGGGGAATATCTTTGATAGGCTTGGGCAAAAACGCCAAACCCCTAATGCAATTTGTGAAATATTCCCCAAAAACTAAAGCCGTGTATAACGGCAATGATTGTAACACTATGCAAATCAATAAGATGAAACATTTACTTTAAAATGGCACTTAAATTGCATAACAGCTATTGAGCAACTTCCCATCCTCCTTAATGGCAAAGGTTGCAACCCCGCGGCGGCTCAGAAATGAGCCGCTTTTTTATTCATGCGCCCCGAGCCAATCCCCGCCAACGCCAATTTCCACAACCAAAGGCACCGAAAGCTCCATAGCTGATACCATGCATTCTTCAGCTATGGCGCAAACCCGCTCGACTTCAGATTCCAGTGCGTCGAAAACAAGCTCGTCATGCACGGTCAAGATCATTTTTGACCTCAATTCATCTTTGTCGAGCCTTTCAAAAATCCTCAACATCGCGATCTTTATCAAATCCGCCGCGGAACCTTGAATCGGCGTGTTTATCGCCGCCCTTTTCAGAAAGGACTTCATTCCGCTCGATTTTTTCAAATCCCCGAAATAACGCCGCCTGCCAAGAATCGTCTCGACAAAACCCTGTTCTTCGGCCTTTTTCGGAGCCTCATCCATGTATTTTTCGATTCCGGGATACCTTTCAAAATAAGCATCCACAAACTTGCGTGCCTCGGAAAACTCGATCCCAAGCCTTCCTGCTACCCCCCAAGGCGTCATCCCGTAAATCACCCCAAAATTTATCACCTTCGCCATTCTTCGTTGATTCGGAGTTATCGAATCAATATCGACTCCAAAGATGCGCGAGGCCGTGTCGGCATGAATATCGCGTCCCTCGCGAAAGGCGCGAATTAAATTGTCATCGCCAGAAATATGCGCCATCATTCTCAGTTCGATTTGGGAATAATCTGCCGAAATCAATAGGTTACCATCCGCCGGAAGAAAGGCTTTACGAACCTCACGTCCAATCTCGCCGCGCACCGGTATATTCTGAAGATTCGGATCCTTACAAGAAAGCCTGCCCGTGCTTGTCGCCGCTTGCTGAAATGTCGGATGGATTCGGCCGGTCTCTCGCAAAACCATCGACGGCAGGGCATCGAGATAGGTGTTGATAAGCTTTGCAAGCTCCCTGTATGAGGTTATCATTTTCGGCAGGGGATGCATAACCGATAGGGTTTCGAGCACCTCCGAGTCGGTCGAATAGCCGGTCTTGGTTTTTTTCTGCACCGGAAGGCCGAGTTTGTCGAAAAGTATCTCAGCAAGCTGTTTTGGCGACCCGATATTGAATTCTTCCCCCGCAGTAGTATATATTTTCGATTCCAAATCGGCCAACTCGCTCTTTAGTTTGACCGATAAATCGCCCAGAAATGCCTTGTCCAAGCGCACTCCAGAAATCTGCATCTCAGCGAGGACTCTAATCAGAGGCACCTCCAAAGTCCGATACAATTCATACAAATTGACCTCGCGAAGCTCCCTTTCGAGCTTGTTCGACAGCCGAAGTGCTATTTCCGCATCCTCGCCCGCATATCTCGCCACACGCGAAGGCTCGATTTCCGCAATCGAAAGCTCCCCTTTGCCGTCTGAAACCAGCTCTTTGTAACTTTGCATCCGATGCCCCAGATGCTTCAAAGAAAGGACATCCAGCCCATGCTCATATGCTCCCGGCGAAAGCAAATAATCTGCGATCATCGTGTCGCCGTCGATTCCCGCAAGCTCGATTCCAGCGCGTTTCAGCACAACATAGTCATATTTGAGATTTTGGCCGGTTTTACCTATTCTTTCATCTTCGAGAATAGGTTTCAATAATCGGAGCGTTCTCGCCATCGGCAAATTAAGCGAATCGTCCACAAACATATCTCCAGCGCGGCGATGCGCCAGCGGAAGGTAATATGACCTTCCCTCCTCGACTGCAAAGCTGATTCCCACCAAATCCGCCACCATAGGCTGTTGGCTCGTTGTCTCCGTGTCGATTGCAAATCGCTCCGCGCCTCGAAGCTTCTCGACAAGCGATTCAAGCTTCTGTTCATTATCGACAAGCACATACTCGATGCAGATATCGCTCTTTCCCTCGCACTTTTCGCCGCCCCATTCCTGATGAAATCTATCCAATAGTGAAGTAAACTCTAATTCCTCCAAAACAGGAATCAATCTCTCATAATCGGGTTGCGAAATCAGAGCCATTTCCCAATCGAAATCGAAATCCACATCGGTGTCTATCGTAACAAGTTTGCGCGATAAATAGGCCATATTACGGTTTTCCGCAAGCTTTTTCGCCGTCGAACCGCCAATTTCCTCAATATGATTATATACATCATCAAGATTATCATAATCAGACAATAATTTAGCGGCTGTCTTTTGCCCAATTCCAGCTACTCCGGGCACATTATCCGAGCTATCGCCCATAAGCGCGAGAAAATCTACAATCTTTTCAGGGGGGATATCGAATTTGCGCACAGCATTCTCGAAATTATAAACCTCAGTCGGCAAAGCCCCCTTGCTGGGCGCTAGAATGCTGATATGCTCATTCACCAACTGCAGAAAATCTTTGTCGCCGGTAACGAGGACAACCTCCCAGCCGTCTTTCTCCGCACGTTTGGCGATTGTGCCGATAAGATCGTCCGCCTCGACACCCTCTTTCGCTAAAATAGGAATATTCATTGCTCCGACGAGCCGGTTGATATAGGGCAAAGAGTCGCGAAGCTCGTCGGGCATCTTCTCACGCGTAGATTTGTATTCTGGATAAAGTTCGAGTCGCTCTTTTGGTTTACCGATATCGAATGCAACAGCGAAAGCGTCCGGTCGAATGTCGTCGAGAATCTTCAAAATGCTAAGTATCATGCCGTAGGGCGCCGAGGTGTTCAACCCGCGAGAGTTACGAAGCGGCCGGTTTATAAAAGCAAAATAGGCGCGGTAGGCGAATTGTGTGCCGTCCATTAAATAAAGCCTTTTACGGTCGGACATGATTTCCTCCGAGCTTAAAATCTAAAATAATATATTGTGAAATATGTAATGCTAATCGATGACAACGCCGACAAAAAGTATCCAACCCGAGGGAGTGATTTTGCCCGCCGGAAAAACCTCGATACCATTCACTTCGTGAGCCTCGTAGGACACACTGTTCCCCCAAAGATAATTCCCCTGCACAAAAACCCCTATACCGAGAACTCTCAACTCGATTCCCGCATATGGGGTCGCCAGAAAGGCCCAGTTCCGGTCGTCGCGCGTATCGTAGAAGGTTGTGGTTGTGTCGCCATCGACATAATATTCAAATCTCTGGCTGATAACCGGCGATATGAACCCCACCGCCGCACAAGCATAGGGATATATCCCGGTTCCGCTTTTACCTAAAAGCTTTCCAACGCCGACCCCGGCGAATGCCCCGAAACCGTCGAGACGGATTTTATAAGCACCAACACGCATGTCTGTGCTTCCGGAAAGGGTTATCGGAATATAAGAATTGTGCACATTGTAAAGCAATGCTCCGCCAGAAATGAAAAATGGCTCGCCGAGGGAGTATCGAATATCTGCTAAATAGGCGTTGGCATAGGCTTCACTAATCATGCTGTCTTGCGGCACGAACTGCCCCGCGCCGGCTCGGAAACCTATAACAGCGAGGGCCGGACCTGTTATTGCGAGAAAGAGGATTATGCAGATTGCTTTCCTCAAATAAAATCTCCTCCTAATCAGCCGGAGGGCCTACGCCGCGAGCCTTACGATTAAGAACCGTAGCGCCGATTAACCCGCCAAGTGCGCCGAAAATTGAGTTCATTATCAAACTCGAAACAAGAGTAATGGTTATCAAGAGAACAGGATTATTAATTAAATCGGCCGCCATATCGATCATCGCAGGATCGAGTTCGCCCATTTTGAAAACATCGTTTAGGCCGGCAAGATAATTCTCGCTGAAGAAAAACCACATTATTCCATTTCCGATTGCCACGATAA
>Ga0334887_1000441_pt1 | contig 67783 bp, 59 predicted proteins | sample GraSluR1_MG_10_FD_207217 | JGI IMG/M metagenome (GOLD analysis project Ga0334887, IMG submission 207217) | Sludge microbial communities from methane-producing bioreactor in Wageningen University, Netherlands - Granular Sludge_18_07-R1 | ecosystem: Engineered > Bioreactor > Anaerobic >...
TTAACGACCTTGGACCAGCCCAGTTACAGTCTACCATATCCCCGCGCCCCGTCATCCACCTGCTCGTGGGCTTACCTCATTTTCGTCCTCGTTGGTGTGGCTTGCCACATGGGGACTCCTGTGAAAAATAGTCTGATAGTCAGCAGTCACGTAGTCCTGTGGTCACGTTCTTGATCGAGGCTATACCACAGATGCGATTACGCTTCTTTACGAATAGATCGTTTGAAAGTTGGAATGTTGCCTTTCCCATTCCATTTTAGCTTTGATTCACAAATTTGCTACAGGCGGCATGGCCTAGAAGTTGATCCAGACTTCGTCGGTGTAGTCGCGCAGGGTGGTTTCGAGCAAAGTTGTCACGTCAATTTCAGTTTCGACGCGCTGAACTTCTTCCAGGTTGGCCCAGGTCGCCGGGTTGCGTGCGTGGACAGAACAGGGGTCTCTGTACGGCTGAATCGACAAGTCGTAAGTACCGATGCGTTGCGCGGCGACGACGATTTCGGCTTTGTCGTAGCCAATGAGCGGGCGCAGGATGGGCAGCGTCGTCGCCTGGCTGATCAGGTTGATGTTGGGCAGCGTCTGCGAGGCCACTTGTCCGATGCTTTCTCCCGTCACCAGCGCCAGCGCTTTGCGTCGTTGCGCCAATCGTTCGGCGGCGCGCATAATGAAGCGGCGGAAAACGACTGTGGCGACGCGCGTATTGATGTCCGCCATCGCCGTTTCGAAGGGCGCGGCAGAGATCAGATAGAGCGGTGCGGTAAGGCGGTGCGGAGCCAACACCGCGCGCGCCATATCCACAATCTTGGAAGCCCGCGCCAACTCGACGCCCGGCAGCAGATGAAAGTGCAACAGGTCGAGAGTGCAGCCGCGCTTCAGCATCATGTGCGCTGCTACGGGTGAATCGATGCCACCGGAGAACAGCGCCAGCACGCGCCCACTCACGCCCACCGGCAGCCCGCCCGCCCCGGGCAGACGGCGCACGAAGCAGTAGGCTGCGTCCTCGTAAATCTGGATGCTGACCGTCACATCGGGATTCTTGAGCCTGACCGGCGCGCCGGTCTGCGCCACGATGCGCGCCCCGATCTCTCGATCCACTTCCTGCGAGTAGACCGGGAACTGTTTGTCGCCGCGCGTGGTATCCACCTTGAACGTTGTTTCAGACGTCACCACGCCTGCTGCGAGTTGCATTGCCGCCTGGCTGATGGCCTCGAAGTCGGCAGGGGTGATGACCGCCGGGGCAAAGTAAGCGATGCCGAACACCTTGCCGAGTCGCGTTTCGATGGCTGCGGCAGGCATGTGGGCGAATACTTTGACGAGGATGTGGCTGTGAAAGGGAGTCACCTCGGTTCCTTCTGCATCGTGCAACACTGCCCGGATGTTCTCCACCAACTGGCGCACGAAGAAAATCCGGTTGCGTCCCTTGAGGCCTAACTCGCCAAAATGTACGATATACGCTTGCATAGATACTCCGTTGAATCTGACGAATGACGATAGTTCGGCGTCTTGGTGATAGGATTGCGTTGGCACAGAATGACGGCGTGTGAGTGTCACACGCCGTCTGTGTAAGTTAGGGCGCGAGATGTGGTTACGAACGCCGCCGTGCGAATCCCAAACCAAGAGAGATTACGCTCCCCATCACAAACAGCGCCAATGCCCCCATCGACGCATTGTGATTCGCCATCCCGCTTAGCGGCAAGACCCCGGCCGTTCCCGGCGCGCCGGTGGTGGGATAGAGTCCCATATACACGTAAGCCACATTGCCGCCTTCCGTCCCCGGCACGTAGACCACGTGCTCGACAGGCGTGGTAGCCCTATAGCCCTGCGGGACATGGAATCTGACACGCCAAGGGCCGCGGGCTAATGGCGCCGGTCCAAACGTGCCCGTAGCATACGTGTTACCAACGTCGTCTACAGTGCGCCATTCCGAATAGTAGGTGTGGCTATAGTCACCATTCGAGACAGTAAAATAGACCCATCCGACGCCCTTCTCGCCGGCATCCATCTTGCCGTTGCGGTTACTATCCAGGAACACCGCGCCCCGGATGGTGCCCGCATCCGCGCCATAAGCATGGCCGGCGGCAATTGAGAAAACACTCAACATACACAAGAGCAGGATGATGCCGCGTTGCGCTCTCTTGCCTCCTGGCCCTTTTGGGCTGAACCGGTTGAACAGATTTTGTGGTTTCATTTTGTTTAACCCTCCTGATCATCCTAGTCTTACTTTATTGTACAGCGGAAAATTATATTATGCAAGAGGGCTTCTGCGGTGTTTTGTTAGCAACTCGTCGGCGCTGTCCCGAGGGTAAAGCGCGTTCCGCCCCATGGCTGATGCGCCTACACAACAGGTGAGTATCTACTAATCCGACAGACGCTACTCAACAATTTTGTACCCGCAGATGGATTGTTCAGCGCAGCGGCAGGTAACGCACCTGCCCTTCCCACTCGCCTTCCAGACTACATGCGGCTAACAACAGGATGTCTTCAATAGCAACGCCAATCTGGACGGCGCGTGGCACTTCGAAGACACCCGGCATCCGTGAACAACGGCGGCGGTTCGGCGACAATCGTCGAGGTCAAGCTGTTGGTATCCAGTTCCATTGCGAGTGCGTCCTTTTTGTCACCAGCGGGCTTTGTGTATTCTGCCTCTGTCATAAACCGTGAGAATCTTTAGCGCGAATGGATGTTTAGCTACCCAAACACTTGTTGAAAGAACGCGTCCTTGTCCAGACTTTCTTGCCAGACACGATGCCGCTGCACCGAGTCCAACGGACGCGAGCGCGCCAGATCGAGGAAGCGCGTCGTCTCCACCGGGCCGAGCACGCGCAACAGCGTTTCCACAGCCCGACGAATGAGTTCGTCTTCCTGTAGATACTGATGTTCTATCACCGTCATCGCAAGTTCTCCTTTTCACACAACGCCAGCGGTGTACCATACCAGCACTGCACCGCCCAGAGAAAATGATAGCGCATTTTGGCGATTTTGCCACTGCCGCCGTGCGTGGATGCTGGTGGATAACAACCCGCCAGCGCGCCTCGCTTCGCTCCGGCGAGGCGCGCCTGCTCCCGGCTCGCGGCGTTGTGGAAAGACGGGCGTGGGATAGTGCGGATTCAGTGAGTAGCGGCGCGGGTGACGATTGAGAAGCAGCATGAACTATAGGGACGTGAAATGCCATAAACGATTACATCCACAACATATTGTTGGTGGGTGGCTCGTTGACATGGTGACAGTGGTGTGACGCTCACACGAACAACGCACTCCGGTGCATTCAGTCGCGCCTGCAGCGAGGTGGCGTCTCGCTTAACCGTTAGGCCGCGTTGTGTGCGATCGAGTGCGGCATTAGTTGGTGAATATAAAAGCGCCGTGATTTATGACATACTCAGCACCATTATAATACTCAGAACCAGCAAGAATACGCCGAGTAAGCCATAGAATACTCTCGCCCCTTCACGCCCAAGTAGGTCAACCATACCGCGGGCCCGCGAGTTCTTCATAAACCAATCCCAATTAAACAAGGCTCCCACGATAGAGAATATCCCCCCACTGGCAATTCCTATCCAGAAGAGCTTCACTATCTCCTCCTATTCACCACTGCCCATATATGGCCTGGTCAACATTGCGACGCAGGCTGTAAAGATCCACAAGCGTACCTATATATGGAACAAAGCCTAGTGTGGCCAACCCGAGGTCTTCGGAGTCCTCTCCGGTGAGTGTATCAGCTCCAAAGGCTCCAAAGTTACATTCCCAAACAGTATCGAAAACGAGTCCCAAACCACTATAGGCGACATCCAGTGCGTTGATTACTCTACCGGCCATTCCTAACGATAACATATCAGCAACAACTCCTGCAAAATCAATAACGGCCCCTGGCCAATCCAGTTTGTCTGGATAGAATCTGGGATAATCAAGTTTATATGCTGCTGTTGCAAAAGTCCAACCACTCGGCCCATCATAGCGAAAAATCTTGTGATAATCGTACTGCGCTGCCACGTCTTGCCACGAGACACCGCATATCCCACGAGTGTTAATGCGAAGTTCATTACCTCGTACTATAAAACTACCGATAAAATCAAACCTTGTCTCTCCCTCCATTCTTCCATAAAGCTCATCTGAATCTTTGGCCCGAATCATAACCTCAAGCCAACCCCATCTACCTGCTAACAGGCCGCCTTCCCTGAAAAAGGCTTCTACTTCATCCCAGGTTTCAACGCCGAAGAATTGCATGATTTCCTCTTCCGTGAAGTGTCCACTCGGATCCGTATACCTGAACGGATTATTGAGCACGTAGCTATACCGGTTGAGACTCTGCGGATTGGCCGGGCTGGGGACAATCGTATCCGCCTGGATGAAGCGGCCTAGCGCGCTGTCGTAGTAGCGGGCGTTGTAAAAGTACAAGCCGATCGAACTGTCGTTGCGCTGACCGGTGAACTGGTAAGCGGTGGGACTGCTACCGGCGCGTGTGCTACCCCAGGGGTAGTACCGCTGGGTGGTATTCAGCGTCCCATCGCTGTTCATCGTGAGCGACGTCGATCCCAGGTGATCGCCGAGCAGGTAGGAAGGCGCGTTGCTGCCTACACGCATCGCCACCCGCTGGCTGCCGGCGTAGTAGTACTTGACCATCGAACTCGTGTTACCGGTCCACTCGAAGTGGTTGCCGACGTAGTAGGTGGTCACGCCGTTCAGCACGGATTTGACAAGGGTGCCGTCCCTGCTACCGAGCGATCGGCTGCCAAATCTGCAAAAAGTCTACGCGCTCGAAGTGCGCGTCAGCCGTGGCGCAGTGAACGATCCCATACTGTTGACACGTCGCCACGTGCAGCGCATCGGTCGGCAACAGGAGATAACGACCGCCCAATGCAAAACTGTTTTCCTGTTCACGCGCGCTGACATTGACGATCCGCAAACCTACGGCCTGCAGCGCCAGCAGATAGCCCCAAAAATCCTCACACACTTGGTAACAGGTCGCGGCTAATGCAGCATCCTGCAGCAACTGTTTCTTGATCCTGGTGATTTTGGTCGTCGCCAACAATTCGGAGCCTTTGCCCACCAGCAAAGCGTAAAACACCTCATTCAAGACGAAATCGGAGGTCACGGCGTGGATGCGCTTATCTTCGATGCGGTTCAGGAACTCGGCGCAGGCGTCCTGGTAGGCCGGCGTGCCAAGGGCGAAGTACGTGAAGATGTTGGCATCGACAAAAATCTCAGCCTCGCCGGAGTAATCCCCCAGGTTCATGATCCCGTCCCTTCCAACAATGATTGTTCGTACTCCTCGTGCAGCGCTTCTGCCGCCACACCCGGACGTACAAAGCCTTTGAAGCGCGCGGTCATGTTTTTGGGTTTGATGAGGACATAATTCTCATGGTGGACTACCTCGATCTCCCCCAAGTTCCGCAAAAGCTGGCGGGGCAGGAAAAGCCCCTGTTCGGTCATCTGGACGGCCGGCAACGTCGTCATAGCTGGCTCCTTTCAATTCTCTGAACGGTCGCTGGCGTAACTTCATCTGGAGCGACTGTACCCCCATTATACTCCACATTTCGGCGATTTTGCCATTGCCGCTGCTCCTGGATAGCTTACCAGACACGCTGCGCGAGGAAATCAAGAGAACAGATGAGCATTTGATACCGCTCGCCGTTGAAGGCGGGCCGTATTCCGGGTGGATGCCGGGGGATGACAACCCATCAGCGCGTCTACCTTCGCTCCGGCGAGGCGCGCCTGCTCCCGGCTCGCGGCGCTGTGGAAAGACGGCCGCGTGGTGGCGCGGATTTAGTGAGCGACGGTGCAGATAACAATTGAGAAGCGGCGCGTATCATAGGGATGTGAAACGCCATGGGCGTAATCGTCCACGGCATTTTGTTGGTTGTTAGCACGTCGGCAAGATTCCGGCAGTGTAGCACAAGAGGCTTTGGTACTCGCCACTATAGATACACTACAAGCAGATTCCCTTCGGAAAGCGATTTTGCGGCAAAGTCGCCGACTTCCGTATATCGATGTACTTGTCTTCCCAAGATAAAAATGGTCAATGCGGGCGCGGAGAGAGCAAAAGCAACAGCCAATACATTGAACTTGTATGCTGCCGCAAGAATCCACCAGAGTGCGGTGAAGAACAAGGCATACCAATTCAGATAGCCGGTGAGCGTAAGCGTGCGTGACAATGGCTCTAAACGCAAAATCCCACGCATAAAAGGCGTATAGCGATCCATATATGTAAAGGTGATGCCTGGGAAACGTACCGGTTCTGTATCACGATCATCACCTTCATTGTAAAAGAACTTACTCTCTCTAAATGCGCACGTATAAGGCGTCAGCAAGTGAAACTCCAACGCAGGCAGTGAACCACTCTGAAAATTCCACTGCAACCAATGCCGGCACAAGGAGAATTTGTCAGGATGCAAAACCCGATATTCGCGGTGCAGGATAGGAATGCCGTTTTCAAAGTACCGAGAAGACCATCTGGACGAATACCAGATCTCCACTAACTGGAGAATGATCAGCAGTACAACAAGCAACACGGCCATACGCGTAGCTCCCGAGTCAGTCCAGGATCCACCTATCGTGGCATCAGTGTGAAGCGAATTCCTCGCGCGGCTCAATCCCCCGCTTTACAAGAAAAACCAGCGCGCGATAGCATAGGTAGCGCCGCCCCACAACAACCCCAAGATGAAGGCGCCAACAGCGCGCCGGTGGCGGCGGCGCGTAAGGTAATATACACCGGCGCCTATGAAGGGCAAACCGGCCGCCAGCAGTTTGAGCAAAAACCAATCGTGCCCGAGTTCAAACAGGAGTACGTAGGTAGCAATTATCCCCCAAGCGATTAACCCCCTTAGTTTTATGCATCCTACAAGTATCCTAAGCCCCCACAATTCTGTTCGAGCACGTTTGCTAAACATACTTGGATCCAAACGATAAGCGGCTTCCAAAGATTCAAACGCCGTTTTCGTATCTTTAAGTGCGTTTGCCAATCTAGCCTTTTCCCAGTAGTACTTAGCCACATCTGGATCAAGTACAATTGCTTTATTAATATGGTCTCGGGCTTTGTGTATCTCGCCCATTGTGTAGTAGATCAAAGAAATTCTGAAATGAACTTCAGGACTATCAGGTTCAATACCCAAAGCGCTTTGAGTAACTTCTAATGCTTCGTCTAGTAACTCCAAATGTCTAAGCGCAGTGCTCAAATGGACTAAAGCTGTTACATTTTGCGGATCTTCAGCAAGGATTTCACAGAGTGCAGTCCGTGCATCGCTATAGTCTCCATCACGCAAAAGTTGTCTAGCTATGGCTATGCGGTCTTTGTTCATATAGGGAATCTCCTCCAAAGCCAATTAAGGAGCATATACTGGGCGCATCGAGTTTGTAATCCTTTCGGTAAGGACACCGGCTGCTGCCCAAGCTTTCGGCCCAAGTATGAATACCCCGGTCGCAACAGTCAAAGCAGCGGCGCGATCACCATGATAAGTCGCGTTAAGATGCATATAGTAAACATCTCGCCCCTCGACCCCAGGGAACTTCCCTGAAAATGCCTGTTCTGCTCCAACTTGAATGTTCAATTTTCCCAAACCCTCAATTGTCGCCATCGAGGTCTGCCTGATTTCCGTTTGCCCCGCGACCCCGTCATAGCTACTGGAATTTCGCGAAGCTGTGGTTCCCTGGGCAATATATGGAGGACAAGCCCCTATTTCAATCCAATTATTGCCATTCTCAGAATAGTGCCTTAATCCTCTCGGGGTGACCAGCCAGGGTGATTCACCAAAACGAACGCCTTGTTTGTGACCTATCTCGAAGTTTATATCGTAAAGAGGGCTCCGCCACCTTTGGGCCATCTTCCAGCCATCCAAGTTTGTCTCATATCTGGGAATCCCGCTTTTATGGCCCAACTGTTGTGCTGCATTATCCAGCACCGATATAGCCTGTTCGGCCGCAGATAGTCCCGCCTGGACATCACGCAGTAAAACACCTGCACCGCCACTGCGGGGAAGCGGCACATCGTCTATGCAATGTGCGCTACCCGCTGGACACCAGTAGTGCCCCGTCGGATCCGTATACCTGAGCGGCGAGTTCAGGACGTAGCTGTACCGGTTGAGACTCTGCGGATTGGCCGGGCTGGGGACAATCGAATCGGCCTGGATGAAGCGGTTAAGATAAGGGTCGTAGTACCTCGCATTGTAAAAGTACAAGCCGATCGCGCTGTCGTTCCGCTGACCGGTGAACTGGTAGCTCGTCGGCGTCACGCCGTCGGTGAAGCGCGTTTCGCCATACGGATAATAGCGCAGTTCCGCAACTTTGCCACCGCTGCTGTTCGCCGTGAGCGACGTGGATCCCAGATGATCGCCGAGGAGGTAGGAAGGCGCGTTACTGCCTACGCGCATCGCCACCCGCTGACTGCCGGCGTAGTAGTACTTGACCATCGAACTCGCGCTACCCGTCCACTCGAAGTGGGTGCCGATGTAGTAAGTGGTCACGCCGTTCAGTACGGATTTGACGCGGTGGCCATCGCCCGCACTTTGCTTCAACTTAGCCCCATTTGTAGTTTAGCAAATGGAGACGAATTCTGTATAAGTTTATGGTTCCGTTAAACGTACAATCGAACCGAACCCTCCCCAAGGTTCTCGATTTTGCAATTGCAACTGTCTACCTGTCGCTGTTAAATTGGGATCACGACTTATGACCTCTTCTATTGTTGAAGCAGGCTGATAGCATTGGATGAGCGTCACGCGCATATCATCCCTAACCTCAACTCCTAGCCCGCCTTCAAACGATAGGTTCCTGCGTGACTTACTTTCTGATGTAAAAACAGAGATCCCCGTTACCGGATAATCCAATCCGATAGTATACAATAGCGGCTCGTGGGCCATACCACAATAGTGATATACTGTGGCTGGTTCACCAAGTCCCATTACAACTTCATCAAAGCGAGGCCCTGCCTGTATATTGTGTAAGCTAATTTCACTGATCTGCTCTTCGTAAACACGGACATTACCCAGAAATTCCCCAAGCCTATCAGACGAGCCATTAAAGACGTATACGCTCGAACCGTCATTACCTACTGAAATAGTCGGAGGATGCCCAAAGGCATTTTCTATCCATCGGAACACTTCATCGCTGCTCATGTGCATGAAGTCTTCTTGATTAAATAAACACAAGTCTGCAAAAGATACAGCTTCAACTTCTGGGATATCTTTACAACTTACAACAAATGACAATACCAATCCACTACACACGATCCATTTAAGTAAATGCCACATTTTTGTAGTCATTTCCCCACCTGCAAGGCCCGAAATTGTTGCTCAACATAGGCTCTGAACTTTGGGGTCAATCCAGGCAATGAGAAATTGACAGTTATAGGGCCGTATTGCAGTGGTTGCAGATAGTTTTCAGTACGGCTGCCTTCTGCACGAAGGATCGCAAAATAGCTAGGATATATATAACCAGCAACACTTTCAGCCCAGGTTTCACAGGGAGATGTTCGTCCCCAGGAAGTCGGACCAGGTTCTTGTTGAGGAAGATTTCGCACAATCTTCCCGTCCAGATTGTTAAATATGTTGAATATGTTCTGTACGCCGTTAGTTTTCCAATCCCAGTAATGGGCTAATTCATGAACTATTGCAATGTTTGGGCCTAATGTAGCTCGAAGGCCTGATTGGTTAAAAGTATAATCAGCGACCGTAATACGTCCGAACCCCCAGTGTGCAGTTACTCCATCGCCTATTCTTTCAAAAGTAGCCCCTCCAATTGCTCGCCGCGTAGCTTCTGCGCTTCCTGCCGCGTGAGCAAAATCTTTCACAGCCTGCAGGATGATATTCAATTCGGTGAGTTGCCATAACCCAGGATTCCAACTTGTGTTATCACCACCGATACCCAAAATCCGTCCCCAATCCACTTTGATATGCACACCGTAAGACTTAAGCGCCTCAAGAACAGTGTTGGCATCATCGATCTCGGTCTCGGCAATATGTCCCGTCGGATCCGTATACCTGAGCGGCGAGTTCAACACATAGCTATACCGGTTGAGACTCTGCGGATTGGCCGGGCTGGGGACAATCGTATCCGCCTGGATGAAGCGGCCCAGCGCGCCGTCGTAGTAGCGCGCATTGTAAAAGTACAAGCCGATCGCGCTGTCGTTCCGCTGACCGGTGAACTGGTAAGCGGTGGGGCTGCTACCGGCGCGTGTGCTGCCCCAGGGGTAGTACCGCTGGGTGGTATTCAGCGTCCCATCGCTGTTCATCGTGAGCGACGTCGATCCCAGATGATCGCCGGACAGGTAGAGGGGCGCGTTACTGCCTACGCGCATCGCCACCCGCTGGCTGCCGGCGTAGTAGTACTTGACCATCGAGGTCGTGTCGCCGGTCCACTCGAAGTGGTTGCCGACGTAACTGACGCTGGACAAAGGCGAACCCCATACCGCAATCTCCACCCAATGGTTCCCCGCATTGGCGGTGGAGCCGTTGGTATAGTCACGCACATAGCGCACGCTGCGCGCGGTGAAGCGGTGCGTTTTCCCCTGCGTGGTTTCGGCATACGTCCCTTGCGTGGCGCTATCGAAGACGGTGTACCACGTGCTTCCATCTGCGCTGACCTGCGTCTTGGTGTTGTAGTAGGTGCGCCCATCGGCGGCATAGTGCCAGACGCGCACGGTGTCCACGCTATACGTTGCCCCCAGGTCGATCTGGATATATTGCAGACCATTTACAGATGTATAGGCAAATTCTCCACTGCTGCCGCTGCCGCTGTCGGCCCACGGATCGCCATTGGTAGCCGCTTGAGGCTGGTTCAGCGTAACACCGCTGGCCGTGGTCGGCGTGCGCCCGGCCGCTAGGTTGCGATAGGCGGCCTGCTGCACCCGGTTGCCATCGCCATCATAAGTGAACTGTGTTACCGTGTATTGTCCGGCGACGCTGACTTGTTCCAGGCGGTTTTCGGCGTCATACACGTGATAAAACGTACCTCCGCTGGTACTACGCTTGTTTTGATTGCCATTCGCATCGTACCAATACTTCTGGTAACTACTGGTCGTGCCATTTATATGTGTTACCGCGTGTTTGTGCGCTGCATCGAGATAGTAGTATGCTCCCATATCGGACTTGTTCGTCAGGTTGCCGATGGCATCGTACTGGTAAGTTTGATTGTAGCTCCCACTCCCCGTGCCTTGTGCCTGGGTCAGACGGTCGAGCGCGTCGTAGGTAAAATTCTGCGTGTGAAATTCTTTGTAGTCGTCAAGATAGGCATATCCCCGGTACAACCAATGGTGGAAACGCCAGGCTTTGCCGGTTGCTAACAGCCCGTTGAGATTATAACTACCGCGCACATTGTAGTCGGTCTCCTGGTAGACTTGGATATAGCTGCCCGAAACCTGGTCATTGACGACGAGTTGCACGACGTACCACGTATTGGCTTGCCCGTTGGCAATCAAGTCCTTGGGATAAACCCACCCGGCACCGTTGCTGTATTGCACATAGATTTTGCCATCGTTGGCGATCACGCCAAAACGACGGCCATCGTTCGTTTCCAGCGCAAAATGGGCAAGGGTGTCAGTCTGACTGACTTTGAAGCGCACAGTCACTCTCTCGCCATCGGTCAGATTGTAGCTTGGGCGGTAGAAGTTCGCGTCGTAACTGCTGCCGGTGCCCGCATTACGCACCACGTTTTTGCCCCCATCGTTGTACGGAACGGTTTGGTGGCTGCTCCACGTCCAGTTCGTGGTGCTTTTGCTGTCGAATGTATCCACAAAGGCGACTTCATCGCTGATCTGCTGCACATTGCCCACGGCGTCATAGCTGTAGTGGATGTCTTGCAGAGAAGTGGGAGCAGATGCAATACCCGTTCTGATGTCTTGCAAGCGTCCTTGTCCACTGGGTTTCGTCCACGGGTAATAGGCATAGGTGGTGAATAGCGTTGAACTGCCCAAGACCCGCTGTTCTACCCGCCCTGCCGCGTCATAGGTAGTGCTTTGCACGTAAGGACTGGTTCCGGCGACGCTGTTGAGCGCCCCGTTGGCGGCGTAAGTATAGTTAACTTGCTCGCCCGTCTCGCCAGTGTTGCCGCTGGGGTATTTCATCCACGTCACACGATCCATTGAGTCGTAGCCCCACTGTGTAACGAACGTTTCCCCGCCGTTGATGACTTTCGTTTCTTTCGTCACCCGCTCGCGATTGTCGTAAGTCCAGGCGGTGCTGCCGCTGGAGTCTACCAGCCGCGTGCGCTGCCCGATACTGTACCCATAGCCGGCCTCGTCGTAGTAATACTTGACGGTATAGCCAGTGTAACCAGGGTCGGCGGGGCGCATATATGTACTGGGCGTTGTCGTCGTCGCGTAGGTCTTGCCCCGCAAACGATTGAGATAGTCATAGTAGAAGTTGATCGCCTGGTGGCGCGCGTCAACCTGGGCGGTCAGGTTACCGGCATTATCATAGTAGTAATACCACTGGCCCATATCGGGATCGACCATTCCCGTCTTGCGGCCGAGACCACTCGCGTCGTAGCTCATCGTGGTGACATTGCCCAAAGCGTCGGTGACGGTGAGGAGGTTGCCGAGGGTATCGTAAGTGTATTGAGTGCTGTTGCGGTTGACGGTCCACAAAAGTCGGGTACGGTCGTGCGCCATTTGCGCCAAGCCATACCAGAGCACCCGGTATTCTAACGAATGTCCGGACCGCCCGCTCGTGTCAAACGTCAAGGCAAATTCGCTGAAGTTGCTCAAGCCCCCCACAAATTCAGAGCGGCGGATTTCACGTGAAGCAAAAATCTGGTGATTGGCTGTCACATCGTTGACCTCAATGCGCGCTACTACGTCATTGGTGCCACTCACCGTATCTATGGCTAACCGGAACAGCGCCATTTGCCCGGCGCCCGCAGCCCCTGGCGCTTGATACGGGCCATAGGTCAAATACCCACCCCCTGTTCCGGCGGCAGGCGAAAGCCACACGCCGCTGCCAGCGCTGCCAACCTGGTGATAACAACTGGCGGCTTCTGCCTCGTAGGTTTGTGGATCATTGTTATATTCGTAGACCTGAACCATATTGCCAAACGCGTCGATGAGCTGATCGCGGCGGTGACCGTTAGCGTCTACGCTCATGCTGACACGGCCTACCTGATAGCTCAACGTGGTGCTGCCATCTGGAGCACGCACCGTCAGGCCGTTAGTATCGTATTGGGTTGTGGTCTGCGGTTGGTTCAGATCCGGGGTGCGGTACGGCGTCACGACCAAACCACCGCTCTCCTGGTAGACGTACTGCGTGACACGGTAGGGTACGCTCTGCTTCACGGCGCGTCCCAGGGCATCGTACTGCGTGTAGCTGACGATTTCGTGCCCACCGCCGGTTGGATTCCAGTTACCATCGGGCTGCTGCACCTGTACCAGCCGGCCCAATCCATCGTAAAATTCGCGCGTCCAGGTTCCATCGGCGGTCCAGCCGGTCCCGGCTTGGCCTTGCAGCAAATGCGCTACCAGCAAAGGCCACGTCGTGGTGCGTTTGTGATCGATGCCGTCTTGATAGATGTATTCCTCGGTCGGATACGCCAGGGTGTCGCCGGGACGCGCAATCTTACGTAGGCGTCCCATGGCATCGTAGGTGTAGTAGGTACGGGTCTCCGCCTCGCCGTTGCTGTCGTACGTCTTCTGCACCTGCCCGAACAGGCCATAGTCGTCGCTGCGTACTTCTTCGTTTACGCCGTAATAGCGCGTGCAATTGCACAGGTTTTGGGTTCCGGTGTTACGGCATACCAAAGTGGAAAATTGGCGATACGTTGTCTCGTAGGTCGTTGTCGTTGTGTTGCCGTTGGGATCGGTTCCGGAGGTTACGTTACCCCAGGTGTCGTAGAGGTATTTGGTGGTAATGAACAAACCGCCATCGCGCTTCCCTTTACCTACCATCGTCAGTTTGCCTTGGGTGATCTCTTGGTTCGGAGGGAGCGTTGATCCCCAGTTGTAAATGTTGTATGTGTAATCATCGTAATACCAGAGGGTTTGTGTCTCGAATGTTGCCAGACCTGTAGCAAAGCCCGGGTAAATATTCTCCGCCGACGGCAACCCGATGAACCAGCGTCCCTGCGCGATTTTGTCGGTGATATTGTAATACCAACGCCGGATTGTGCGTTCATCGCCAACATCTGCTGCACGGCTGACACTCACCGCGTCGACGTAGATCGTCCCACTGCCGGCCAAAAGATGCAAGTGCACCCGCACTTTGCCGGTGGCATTAGCCGTATAGTCCAAAGTGACTAGTTCCCAATTATTGCCAGGCAACTTATCCACTGTTTCGGGGGAATTGCCCGTCGTATCATGCAGCCACAAACGGAAACGCGCCGCTCCAATATTGACACCTTTCACCCACACTCGCACGGTATAGAGTTGCCCGCTGACCAATCCTTCGATATCTTGAAAGGCGCCTCCACTGGTGGTGGCGTGCTCCAGTTTCAAGCTGCGGTAGCCGGCAAATCCCACGGCTTCTACAATGCTGGCCGGCGATGCCGGCGTCCCATAGAAAGTCCAACTCGTCTGTCCCGCCTCGAAGCCGCCGTTCGCCACCCGTTCTTCAGCGCCGTACTGGTATTCGACCAGGAGATTGTCATAGGCGTCGTAGGTATAGTCCGTCCGCTGCGTAGCCGCCGGAGTGCTGCTATAGTCCGTTACCAACGTTTGCCCCACATATCCCTTGGTCGTTGCCAGACTCGGCGGTCCAAAGCCACGGATGGCCCACGTCGTATCTTGTTGCTGCAGTAATTGGTTGCCGGGATTGTACACTTGGATCCGGGCGGTTTTGCCCCGGTTGACGTTGGCCGTAGTGATGAAAGCGTAGCGGGTCGTGTTCAGTAGTGCGTTGTCATAATCGTACACGGCGACCGCCGTGGCCTGATGGCCGATGAGCGCGTACGAAGGGTCTTCCAGGCCGCCGCGCCGGCAATTGGGTGCCTCGTACCCACTAAAGCACGGTCCGGTATACGTGTATGTGGTTCTGGCTGTGCGCCCCAGACCGTCACTCGTGTCTTTTTGTACGACTCTCCAGCTATAGACGCCACGATAGCCGGTCAAATCATGCGCGAAAGTGATTTGACCTCCATACCCGTTATTGGCCGTGACCAGGCGCGGGTACCGCAGCTTCCCCCCAAAGAAACCGCCATCCGCGGGGTCGGCCGTGTTGTCGGCCTGATGGTAACTGTAGTACGCGAAAGTCGCGGCGGGCAGCGCCACTTTCTGTCCTTGCGCGTTCCAGCCGTATTTGGTGATGCTCGTCAGCCGCGTGGTTTCGTGGTTGATCGTGTTGAGCAGCCATTCCAGCCCCGGCGGTTCTTCGATCGAGAACTGGTACCCCAGGTGGTATTCGAACAACGAAGCGGCGCTATCGGGACAATTATTCCCTGGTTGATTGACGCATACTCGAATGCGGCCCACCCGCTTCTCATCCCACATCGCCCACGGGCGTCGATCAATCAATAACTGCTCCCCGCGCAGCCCATCATCGTGATTCTGTCCCTGGGTATTGACCCGGTTTTCCAACACGATATCCACCAGGTAGGCCCCGGCGCTCTGCGCGTCCCCGGTGTAGCGAATCCAGTCGAGCAGTTGGGTGCGATCCCAAGCGGTCCCTTGCGAATGTGCATTGTCGTACCCAAACGTCATCGTATTCCCGTAAACGTCCCGCACCTGGTCCACTGCCCACCGTGAAGCTACTTTGCCAACCGCCGCACCGGCATAACTGGGGTGCGTGTTCCAGTACTCCGGGTCACAACTGGTCAACGTACACTTACTGGGGCTATAAAAGGGCATCGGCACGACTTGTTCGGAGTTGGTCGTGCTTCCAAGCCGATACGTCGTCCCATCTGAGCTAGTCACTACCCAGAACTCCTGCGTATCATTACCAGGGGCGGCCTGCGTTCCATATCCACAAAACGGATTCTGACCGGTGCCAGGCGGGGTGTAGCGCATCACCAATAACTGTGGGGCATCTTCTGCATAATAACGACAACCGCCGTAATTGGGCAGTGGTTCAGGACCGCTCAGATAATGGGCGGCGCCGCCAATCAACAACTGGAACGTCCCGCCATACCCCCAGCGGATTTCACTCTCACACTGTTCGCCACAGCCATAAATACTACATTCGGTCCAACAGTGCTTCCGCGAAATGATGGGCCGGATGATTTCCACCAACCCGTCCAGCCCCCATCCCGAACCGACCTCACTGGATTGCACCACACCCATGACCGCGTTCAAACGCGCGCTGTTGTAGGTCAGAGAAAGTTGCGGTTGCATTCCATTGCGTCCCGCAGGGACGGCTATCTCATAAGCATACGTTGCCGCACCACTGAAGGCGCTTACGTCAGGAAGATTCGTGAGCAAATAATGGGTGCCATCCTTGGGGAATTTGGTATCGCCATATACCGTAACCTCCGAGAAACCAGATACTTGAGCCATGAGTTGCTGCGTATCGGGATTGTATTGCGCAGGTAAGGTTTCGCTCTTGTCCTCCAATTGGTGTACTAAAAACGGTTCCAGCCAGGCCGGGAAGCCGGTCAGATCGATGCTGATCGTCACCGGCTGTGCAAAACGTAAGTGGCCATCTACCAGGCGGGCCTTGTCAACCGGTTCCACGTCCACGGTGAGCCAGCGGAAGCCGCCCTTTTCCTGATACGGGTTTTCGGGGACCAACACCTTCACTTCCAGCTCGATAGGTGCATCTACGGCCTGTGGTGGGAACTCGAATGTGACCGCGTTGTCGCGCGTGGCGAGCCGCCCGCCGGCGAGCGACAGCGCCAGGGTCTGTACGGAAGGCTGCGGCCGGCGTTGCGTCCAAACGACGTCTTCTGTGTCCGGCAACGGCGGCGTAGGCAGTGGGCTATCGAAGGTGGGAAGCGTTGGCTCGGCAACAGGCGGTGCCGGTTCGGCGACCTCTTCTGTCGGGGTGAGGACATCTGTCGGCGTCACCGGGGTTGTTTCTTCAAGAGGAATCGTCTCGGTTAGAGACGCCGTCTCGGTCAGAGACGCTATTTCTGTCAAAGGCAGCATCTCCACACGAGGATCAGTTTCTGTTAAAACTGCGGGGGGGGGGGGGCGGAAACCGCGCCGGCTAAACCGGGCGGCAGAATGAGCGTACACAACACCAGGGCCGATACAGCCTGATACAAACGTCGAGACCAACGTGCGGGCATCATATTCGTGACCTCCTGAATTAGTCTAGAAATAGCGGTGTCTGCCAAAACGTAAAAGACAGTCAGAGTAATCCTGGATTGGCCACACTATGACGCGAGGAATCACAAAAACCAATAAATGCTGGTATGTTGAGATTATACAAGAGAATTGAGAGAAATGCAAGCTTTCAAAATTTGTGTCTTGATGTGATTTTTTTCTTGAATGATATTTGGTGTATACTTCTATCAATAATTCTGAACACTGACGACGCGGCTGACAACGGTCAGACGACCTCACAGGAGACGCTATGCTCAATACTGCATCTATGCACATCGGCATCATCGGCGCGGGGGTGGCCGGCCTGAGCGCCGCCTATGATTTGCTCAAGGCCGGCCATCGCGTCACCGTCTACGAAGCGCGGCCTTACGCCGGCGGGCTGGCAGCGGGGTTCAAAGACGAGACCTGGGAGTGGCCCCTGGAACGCTTCTACCACCACATCTTTGCCGGAGATCGGGACATCCTGGCGCTGGCGGATGAACTGGATTTTACAGACCGGGTCTTTTTCCCCTCGCCGGTCACATCCATCTACAAAGACGGACGGCTGTACCCGATCAACAAACCGCTGTTCGGCCCGGGGCTGGAAAAGCTGCCACTCGGCAAGCAGGTCGCCAACCTGGGCGATCTGGCGGCGACGGCGCTGCGTGTTTTGGCCTTCAAGCCGATTCCCTTACCGGCGCGCTTCCGCGTGGGGCTGGCAACGGCCTACATCCGCTACAACCCGCGCTGGCAGCCGTTGGAGCAGGTGACGGCGCACGAGTGGCTGACGCGTGCGGTCGGCGCTCGCGCCTACGAAGCGTTCTGGCAGCCGCTGCTCGAAGGCAAGTTCGGTGATTATTACCAGCAGGTGAACATGGCATGGTTCTGGGCGCGAGTTGTGGCCCGCAGTCCCAAACTCGGCTACTTCGTCGGCGGGTTTCAGGGCTTCGTGGATGCGCTGGCGGACAAGGTGCGCGCGCTCGGCGGCGACGTGCGCTTGAACTCGCACGTGCGCGGCGTCCATCCTGAGAGCGGCGGGCAGATTTGCCTGGAACTGCGCGACGAAGCGCCCCTCCACGATCGCGTGCTGGCGACGTGTTCGCCGCAAATGCTCAGGGAGCGCACGCCGATGCTGCCCGCGTCATACACCGCCGGGTTGGACGCGCTGAAGTCGATGGGGGCAGTGGTGATGGTGCTGGCGCTCAAGCAGCCCGTCACCCGCGAGCATTACTGGATCAACATCCCCAAGCGCGAGGGCTTCCCCTTCCTGGCCTTCGTCGAGCACACCAACTACATCGACAAGCAGCACTACGGCGGCGATCACCTTATCTACTGCGGCGACTACCTTGCGCCGGGCCACCCTTATTTCGAGATGGAGCCAGAAGCCATGTTGGAGACCTTCATCCCCGCCATTCAGCGCCTCAACCCGGCCTTCGACCGCTCGTGGATCCGCCAATTCTGGAAGTTCAGTGAAATCTACGCGCAACCCGTGCCTTTCCTCAACCACTCGCAGAACATCCCACCCATCCAAACGCCCATCCCCAACCTCTACATGGCGAACATGAGCCAGGTGTACCCGTGGGATCGCGGCACCAACTACGCGGTGGAGATTGGACGGCGCGCGGCACGGATTGTGGGGACTATGGAGTAAGGAGTAGGGAGTATGGAAGAGCCGCAAGTTGCGATTTTTGTCGATTTCGAGAACGTCGCCATCTCGGCGGAGGATTTGTACGGCAAGTGCGATCTGGGGCTGATTATGGCTGTGGCGGAACGGTGGGGACGCATTGTCATCCGCCGCGCCTATTGCGACTGGACCGGCTTCGACCAGTACCAACAGGACCTCATCGAGCACGCCATCGAACTGACGCAGTTGTTTCGCTATAGTTCGCGCCACCGCAAGAATGCCGCCGACATCCAAATGGTGGTCGACGCGCTGGAAATTGCTTTCAACCATCCGGAAATCAAAACCTTTGTCCTCGTCACCGGCGACAGCGACTTCAGCGCCGTCGCCCGTAAGCTGCGCGCTTACGGCAAAACCGTGGTGGGCGTGGGACTGCGCCAGTCCACCAGCGAAGTGTTGGTCAAAGCGTGCGACCATTTTGTGCTCTACGACACGCTCATTGAGGATACCCGCACCTCGGTCTACCGGCTGGAGAAGGCGCGCCAACTGCTGCTCGACGTGATGCGCCTGCTGTTACCGCAGGTCGAAGGCAACGCCGTCAACGGCAGCCAACTCAAGATGATGATGCTCAAGATGGCTCCCACCTTCAAAGAGGCAGACCTGGGCTACCCGCAGTTCCGCAGCTTCCTGGAAGCGCAATCCGATTTGGTCAGGGTGGAGGTGCGCGAGCAAATCCTGTGGGTATCGCTCAAGCCTGCCGCAGCGCTCACCGCTGTTCAAGATGAACTGATGCAGTATCGCGTTTCCCTCAGCACTGCCGGGCTATCCTTGCTCGACCCACACACCCGCGCCGACGTCCTGCTCGACCTCTACGCATTGCTTGCCGAAGCGCCCGGCGTCTACACCTTCGATCAGGCCATCATTCACCTGAAAGCGAAGTACGACACAGAGAACATCCTGCGCTCACGCGAAGAGGTGCAGGAAGTCGTCAAACTGCTTAAATATGCCGACGTGCTTGCGGCGCGACCGCAATCCTGGCAACTGGATACACTCACCATCAAAGCGGGTTTACAAGCGCAGGATTTTGTCGACCGCAGTGAAAGCGCTTACCTGACGGTGATGCTCCAGAACAACCTGGAACTGAAACCCGACTTGCTGGCGCAGTTGCTTTTTGGCACGCTGGACCAGCGCGCGCGCGTGATGCGCTTGATCAAGCTCTCGCGCCAGGACTGGGCGGCAGCCGTAGAGTCGGCCCGTAAAGCCCAGGTGCCGCTTAGCGAAGGGGCATGCTATCTCAATGACATCGAGCAATTGTCCCCCATCCTGCAGGCGTTGGATAAGGTAGAACTAAGCGGCCCGCAATCGCTCGAACGGGCCGCCCAATTGAACCAGGAGGGCTTGCAAATCCGCATGACGGATTTCGAACAGGCCCGCGAATACTTCATCCAGGCCGCGCGGATGGTGTGCGATTTGATGCGCGCCGGTAGTCAAGGGGCGAGCCGAATGGAGTTGGAATGGTATCTCGCCAGTTATTGCGCCGCGAGCGCCGGCCAACATTATTTCCGTTCAGAGTATACCCAGGCCAAAGCCTATTACCTGGCGTTTTTTGCGCTGGCGAAGGAGACCGAACCGGTGTGGGAGAAGGTGCAGCGATTGGTGGAGCCGCTGCTCTCGTTCTACTTTATTATCGCGGCCGGGGCCTATGGCGAGCTACTCGAATTCCGCCCAGGACGCACGCATCCCGCGCGCATGGCCATCGCGCTGTACACTTATCCCAACGAGACGGTGCGCGAACAGTGGCTCACGTTGGTGCGTGAACTCTACGCGATCAACCCGGCGGTGCTGCGTAGTGTCGTCCATCGGCTGGAAGTGCTCGAACAAACGACGCAAGTGCCCGGCGCGCGCGAAACCCGGCTGGCCCTGGAAACCAACATACTGACGAAGGAATGACGAACACAGCAAAATATGTTCACGTGAAATTATACGCAATTCTAACCAAAAAGGCTTGACAACCGCCCTAATATGCCCTATACTATAATCACCTGAAGCCCCAAGGCGCAACGTTACAACAGGGGAAGACAATCGAAAAACAAGCTAAAGTTGGTAAGCGGCAGACATCTTCATCCCGTTGGAGAAGAAAGAAACCGTAAGTCAATGAAAAGGTAGAAACAATACCAGGAAATTGACAAGCAGAAAGTTGAGCGGAAAAACACAACAATCTGGGAACCAACGTAGGCCATCTTCCAGAATCATGGAAGTAAGTAAATTGTCCGAAACTGAAAAGTAACGAGGTTGGTAGAACAACCTAGTGACTTGGGGCTTCACCTTGCCTAATGACTGATGCGTACCGCGATGATGCTGATCACCAATGCCACCAACAACACCAGAACGATAAACATCGCCAACCGCCGTTCCAGTTTGGTCGGTTCGATCAACCGCCCGGAAATCCACAGAAAAGCGCCGCCCGCCAGACCGAAGCCCAACAACACCCCGATGGTGTAAACCACTGCTGTCGCCATCAGGCGTGGTAAGTCCACGGTGATGATCAGCCGGCCAAACACAGCGATGGCAAATCGGCTGCCCAGAAAGGCGTAAGTGAGGGCAATCACCAATGCGCTGCCTATCATCAGTATACCGAGTGTGCGCTTTCTGCCGCGTTCGATCCACCAGGTGATGACGCCGAGCACCAATAAGGCTAACGCAAAAGTAAACACCACAATCGAGAGGAATTCAATCGCCATAAGTCCTCCTACGTGAACAGTCTGGTCGTCGTTAGTCGGGCAGTCAAATCACCAGAATCCTGAAACCAATGATAGTGCAGAAGCGGCAAAGCGCCAATGAGCTTTTAACTTTTCGCCTTTTGACGTAAACTTAATCCGTTTCATCCGTTAAATCCGTTGACGATAAGGAGTGTGCGATGAACCCTCAAGGAAAAACCGCTCTGGTGACGGGCGGCGCGGTGCGGGTGGGGCGCGCGATGACGCTGACCCTGGCACGCAACGGCGCAAACGTGGTTGTTCATTACAACAGCTCAGCGGGACCGGCGGAGGAGACCGCTGCTGCCGCTCGCGCGTTGGGCGTCGAGGCGCAGATCGTGCAGGCGGATATCGGCGATCCCGAAGCCGTCGCCGGGCTGGTGCACGCCGTCGAAGCGACGTTCGGCGGCGTGGACATCCTGGTGAACAGCGCCTCGCCATTCGTCCGCAAGCAACTGCACGAGACCACGTTGGCGGACTGGCATTTCGTACTCGGCGCGCTGCTCGATGGGCCGTTTTTGCTCGCCCAGGCTTTCTCACCGGGGATGATCGCGCGCGGCGCAGGTCTGATCGTCAACATTCTGGATCAAGCCGCCTTTGGGCCGTTTCCCGCGTACCTGGCGCACAGCGTCGGCAAACACGGCCTGCTCGGCCTCACCCGCAACTTGGCAGTGGCCTTAGCGCCATCGGTGCGCGTCAACGCCATCGCGCCGGGGCCGGTGCTGCCGCCGCCGGATTACACGCCGGAACAGAACGACCGCATCGCCGCAAGGACGCTCCTGCAACGCTGGGGATCCCCCGACGACGTCGTGAAGGCGCTGCTCTACCTCATTGATGCGGATTACGTCACCGGCGACGTCCTTTTCGTTGATGGCGGCGAACGGTGGAAGTGAATCACGAATCATGATTCATGATTCATGATTCCTGCTGCTGTCGCAGAATCCCCGTTTTCAGATATAATGTCCGCTATGGAAAACGAAAACGCAGAACGCTTACAGAAAATTCTCGCCAATGCCGGGTATGGCTCGCGCCGCGCCTGTGAGGCGATGATCGAGGGGGGACGCGTGGCTGTCGATGGCCGCATCGCGCAACTGGGCGACAAGGCCGACCCGGCGACGCAGCGCATCACGCTGGATGGCGAACCGATCCGCCGGCCGCAGGGCCACACCTACGTCGCCCTTTACAAGCCGCGTGGCTACATCACCACCACCAGCGACCCCGAAGGACGCCGCACGATCATGGATTTGATCCCGCTGCCGCAGCGCCTCTATCCCGTGGGCCGCCTGGACGCCGACAGTGAGGGCCTGGTCCTGCTCACCGACGACGGCGAGTTGACCGAACGCCTTACCCATCCGCGCTACGGGCACGCGCGCGTCTACCGCGTGCTGGTGAGCGGCGAACCGGCCGAGGAGACCATCGATCGCTGGCGGCGGGGCATCACGCTCGAAGACCGCAAGGCGAACTTCAGCCAGGTGCAGGTCGAGCGCCAGGAGCGCGGAGAGACCTGGCTGCGCGTCACCGTCCACGAAGGGCGCAAGCATCTGGTGCGGCGCATCGTGGCCGCGCTTGGGCATCCGGCGCAGCGGCTGATCCGCGTGGAAATGGGATCGTTGAAATTGGGCGATCTCACCACCGGGCGTTGGCGCTACCTGACCAGCGGCGAGGTCAACGCGCTGCGCAAAGAGACGGGCCTCACCCGGCCCGGCCCGGCGCCCCGCCGCGAGCTGCACAGCCGTAACGACCGGCCCCGGCTGGAGACGCCGCGCCAGCGCAAGCCGGCGGGCGGGCGCGGGTCTTCGTCCCAAACGAGGAAACGCCGGTGATGCCCTCGACCATCGCCATCGATGGGCCGGCGGCGTCGGGGAAAAGCACCATCGGTTATCACCTCTCGCGCTATCTGGCGTACCTCTACCTGGATACCGGCGTGCTTTACCGCGCCGTGACGTGGGCCGCGCTCGACCGGGACGTTCCCATCGCGGATGAAGCGGCCGTCACGCAGTTGGCCGAGATGCTGCACATCGACGTGACGCCGCCCACAGAGGAGGACGGGCGGCAGTACACGGTGCGCGTCGCAGGGCGCGACGTCACCTGGGCTATCCGTGCGCCGGAGGTGGACGCTGCCGTGTCGCCGGTTTCCGCGTATCCGGGCGTGCGCGATGCGCTCACCCGGCGGATGCGCGAGATCGCTGCGCTGGGCCGCGTTGTTATGGTGGGGCGCGACATCGGCACGGTCGTCATCCCCGATGCGGATTTGAAGCTGTACGTGGTCGCCTCGACGGAGGAGCGGGCGCACCGTCGCCAGTTGGAGCGGCAGACCAAAGGTGAGCGCGCCGAATACGAGGCTGTGCTGGCGAACCTGCAACAGCGTGACCAGATCGACAGCAGCCGTGCAGCCGCCCCGCTCAAAGCTGCGCCTGACGCGATTCTCTTCGATAACACCAACCTCTCGATTGACGAAATGCTCAAACGGGCCGAAAACCTGGTGGATAGTACTGGTCCGACCCCAACCACTTTCTCAACGGATTGAACGGATTCTAACAGAGGGATTTCCGTTTCACCCGTTAAAGTCCGTTGAGGTATTTTTTAGGAGGAATGGATTATGCCTGATACAACTTATGATGTGGTCATCATCGGCGCAGGGCCGGGGGGGTACGTCGCCGCCATTCGCGCTGCGCAATTGGGGATGAAGGTCGCGCTGGTGGAGCGCGAGCACTTGGGCGGGGTGTGTCTTAACTGGGGCTGCATCCCGACCAAGGCGCTGCTGCGCAATGCCGAAGTCGCGCGATTGCTCGGCGAGGGCAAGGAATTCGGCTTCAGCGTGGAAAACGTCACGCTGGATTTCGGCGCAGCTATCGATCGCAGCCGCAAAGTCTCCGCACGCCTGGTGAAGGGCGTGGAGACGCTGATGAAAGGCAATCACATCGACGTGGTGTGGGGCAGCGCGAAGCTCGCCTCGCCGACCAATGTCGAGGTGACAAATGAGGCCGGCGAGACACAGACGCTCAATGCCAAGGCCATCATCATCGCCGCCGGCTCGCGCGCGCGGCTTATCCCCGGCGTTGCGGCCGACGGGGAGCGCGTGCTCACGGCACGTCATGCGCTGGAACGCCGTGAATTACCAAAGTCTGCCATCGTCATCGGTGCGGGGCCGATCGGCCTGGAATTTGCGACGGTGTGGCGCGCTTACGGCGCGAATGTGACCGTGGTGGAAATGCTGGATCACATCCTGCCCGCGGAGGACGAAGAGGCCGCTGCTGAGTTGGCGCGCCAGTTCCGCCGGATGAAAATTCAGACCCTCACTTCGACCCGCGTCGAGAGCGTCGAGACGACAGCCGACGGCGTCCAAGTGCGCGTGACCGGGCCGAAGGGCGAACAGACGCTCGAAGGCGACGTGGCGTTGGTCGCTATCGGTGTACAGCCCAACAGCGAAGATTTGGGCCTGGAAGCCGCGGGCGTGGCGACCAACCGGGGCTGGATCAAAGTGGACGGTTTTATGCGGACGAATATCCCCACCGTCTACGCCATCGGCGATGTGAACGGGCTGCTGCCGCTGGCGCACGTCGCCTCGGCGCAGGCGCTGCTGGCGGTGGAGACCATCGCCGGGCACAAGGCGCAGCCTTTCGACGTCAACGTGATGCCGCGCGGCACGTACACCTCGCCGCAGGTCGCTTCCTTTGGGCTTTCTGAGGCCAAAGCGCAGGAGCAAGGGCTGAAGGTGCGCGTGGGCAAATTCCCCTTTCTCGCCAACGGCAAGGCGTTGGGGCTGGGGGATAACGCCGGCTTCGTCAAGATCGTTGCCGAGGAGCGCAGCGGCGAAATCGCCGGCGCGGTCATCGTCGGCCCGGAGGCGACGGAGCTGCTGGCCGAACTGGTGCTGGCCCGTACCGCCGAACTCACGCCCGATGAAATCGCCCGCACCATGCACGCGCACCCCACGCTCAACGAGGCTGTTATGGAGGCCGCGCACGGGGTTTTTGGCAAAGCAATCCACAACATTTAGTAATCAGTAATCGGTAATCGGTAAGAAGTGTTCATCACTGATGATCAGTCACCAGTTACTGATTACCAGTCACCAATCACCAATGGTCAAACAACAAGATGCGATTTTCCGCCAGGCGTATCCGGCGCCGCCGTATTGGGTGGCGCGGTTCGACGTGGCGAACCCACCCGGTCCCGGCGCGTTCGTGCTGGCGGACCTGGGCGGGCCGCTGCGCGAGCCGCTGTTCCCGGCGACCATCGACGCCGACGGCTTCACCGCGATGTTGCCGCCGCGCCATCCGGCGACGCGGCTCTTGCCCGGTGCGACGGTCAACATGCTGGGGCCGCTCGGTCAGGGATTCCGGCTTGGTCATGCGACGCGGTTGTTGCTAGTGGCCGAGACCGGCTCTCTGCCGCCACTGCTGCCGCTCCTCGAAGCAGCGCCTGCCGTGGCGCTCGTCATCGAAGCGCCGACGCGGGCGCAACTGCCGCCCCCAGATCGCTTCCCGCCGACCGTTGAATTGACATTGGTGACGCGCGACGGCTCTGCGGGCTATCTCGGGCCGCTCGAATCGCAAGACCCTGCGCCTGCGAATTTACAGCGCGTGATGCCGCATTTGGTGGAATTGATCGCCTGGGCGGAGTGCGCGTGCTTCGCGTGTGCCAACGATCGTTATCCGGCGCTGGCAGCTATCGTGCGCGCAGCGCGCATCCAACCCCCGCCGGACTTCGCGCAGGCGCTCGTCCAGGTACCGATGCCGTGCGGCGTCGGCGCGTGTGAAGTCTGCCGGACACCGACGCGGGCGGGTGAGAAGCACGCTTGCATCGACGGCCCGGTTTTCGATATGGTGCGAAACTTCGCGTTAACCCTATGATCGAACTTGCGCCCCGCCACAAATTTGGTTTGCCCATCGCCTCGCCGGTGATGCCGGCCGCGGGCGCTTTTGGCTATGACGACACGTACCACGATCTGGTTGATCTGCACGTTTTGGGCGCGCTCGTCACCAATCCGGTGAGCCTCAATCCCCGCGAGGCGGCGCGTGGGCCGCGGATTGCTGTCCACGGGGAGCATTTTGTTGCCCACACCGGACTCCCGAATCCCGGCGTGAAGCGAGTCCTGCGGCAGTACCGCCAGACGTGGGAGCGCCTGCCCATTCCCGTCATCGTCCATGTGATCGCCACCACCCCTGCCGAGACGGCGAAGGCAGCGGAGCGGTTCTCCGGCATCCCCAACGTGGTGGGCATTGAGCTAGGGCTGGTGGATAACGTCACGCCGCAGCGGGCGCTCAATCTGCTGGACGCCGCACGCGCTGACGGCGATCTGCCGGTAATCGTGCGTGTGCCCTTCACCAGCGTGGATGCGCTCGCGCCGCTGCTCGCCGACCACGGCGCCGACGCCCTGACGCTTACTGCGCCACCGCGCGCCGTCTTGCCCACATCGGATGCGGTTGACGATAACGAAGCCCGGCGTTATTTGCGCGGGCGGCTCTATGGCCCGGCGGTTTTGCCGTTGCTGCTGAACGTCCTCGCGCGTTGGTGCTCCAAACTGCCGGTCCCGGTCATCGCCTGCGGGGGCATTGCCAGCCTGCAAGATGCCATCGCCTGCCTGGAACTCGGCGCGACGGCGCTCCAGGTCGATGCGCTGCTCTGGCGCGATCCAGCGATCCTGCAACGGATTGCGGAGGGGCTGGCGAAGTTTGATCCATCAACAATTTCGGAGTAGACATTCACCGACGTTTGGGGTATGATAAAGACAGGCAGATCAATATCGTTCGTATGCGGGGAAAAGGAGCTATTCTATGACTGTACCAGTCGTTATGATAGAAACGCCTATGCCGGAGGATGTCTATCGTGTGCTTCAGACACACGGGATATTCCGGGAAAACCTCGTTGAGCAGGCGCAGCGATTACTGGCAATGCGCTTTTACCGGGAGCGCGTGCTTTCGCTTGGCAAAGCAGCGCGTTTGGCGGGATTGGATCGCTGGGCTTTCATCGAATATCTCTCCGAAAATCAGACGCCGGTGCTCGACTTTGATGATGAAGAACTTCAGGCAGAGTTTGCAGCGGTAGAGGAAATCCAAGCGGGGTTGTCCGTGTGATTGTAGTCTCAGACGCTACACCACTGATCGCGTTAGCCAAACTTCATCATTTGGCGCTGCTGCGTGAATTGTTTGGAAATCTGTACATTCCACAAGCCGTCTACGATGAAGTAACTGTTTCCGCGCCAACACGTCCTGGCGCCAATGCTGTGCGTCACGCAGACTGGATTCAGGTACGGACCCCTGTAGACAAGTCAAAGGTCGCCTATCTGCGCGCCGACTTGGACCCCGGTGAAGCTGAAGCATTAGTCCTCGCTGAAGAACTTGCCGCTGATTGGGTATTGATCGATGAAATCAAGGCCCGATTGGCGGCGGAGAGTTTGGGGATCAAATACATTGGAACGGTCGGGTTGCTTCTGTTAGCGAAACAACGCGGTTATGTTTCTGTCATTAAGCCGCTTTTGGATACATTGCGCTCTCGTAAATTTCACCTCAGTGATCGTGTCTACCACAGTGTTTTACGCCAGGCTGGGGAATAGCAGCACTTCCTGTTATAGTGGTGTCGAGTCTGTCAAGGAGATCTCTATGAAACCTTTTGCCCGGATCTGGGTGGTCGTTCTGACGATTCTGGTTCTGGCTTCGCTGGCGCTGAATGCCTATTTCTTCGTCATCATCACCGGTTTCCGCCAGGGGGCGCTGGACATGGTGGCGAACGCCCGCGCAGAATTGGCGACGTTCGGCAATGAACCGATCATCGTTCAGGTTCAGGTGGATCAAGAGATCCCGTTTGATACAACGATTCCCATCAGCGAGACCTTCGTTTTGCCGCTGGACATCGATTATCCGCTTTCCACCGTGATCAATACATACGTCAATCTCCCAGTATTGGGCCGGCAAGACCTTGCCATCCCTATTGAAACAAACATTCCCATTCAGTACACCCTCGAAGTCCCGATCCAGGTCGAAGTGCCGATTTCGCTCACCTATCGCCTGCAAACGACGGTGCCGGTCGAAGTCGTCCTCCCGCCCGACATTCGCCTGTCGCTGGATGAGGCGCTGCAACAGGTGGAAGCCGGGTTGCAATAGTCTCCCTGCAAGAAACAGAATTTGTCACCCAGGGAAGTGACACTTCCCACTACGGTCACGCCTTTAAGAGGGCTATAATGCCAGCAAGCTGTGATGACAGATTGTCTGTTCGTCGCACGCGCCAGGGCATCAGGACTTTTGACGAATGAATCGGGACGACAATCGACAAACTGCACCTTCACACAGCGGGCAAAATGCAGCGCAAAAGCGGACGATAAGGACGTTGTTCACCCGCATCGCGCCGAGTTACGACAAGATCAACCGGCTGCTTTCGCTGGGACAGGACCAGAACTGGCGCACATACGCGCTCGCCCGCGCGCAGGTTCCCCCTGGTGGGAAGTTGTTGGACATCGCTACCGGTACCGGCGATGTGGCGCTGCTGGCCGCGGAGCGGATTCCCGATGCGCAGATCATCGGCGCGGACCTGACTCTGGCGATGTTGGATGTGGCGCGGGAGAAGGCGCACAGGCAGGCCGCGCAGCGGGTTCGCTGGGTCAACAGCGACGGGCTGGCGCTCGTCTTTTCCGACAATAGTTTCGATGCCGTGATTTCCGTGTTTATGCTGCGCAATGTCCCCGACGTGGCCCAGGCGTTTGCCGAGCAGGTGCGGGTGGTGCGGCCCGGTGGTCGGGTGGTGTGCCTGGAGATGACATGGCCGCAGCGCTTCCCGATGACGTGGTTTTTCTCGCTCTATTTTTTCGGCGTCGCGCCACTGCTTGGGCAACTCATCGCCAAAAATCGCGCTGCATACACCTATTTACCTCAATCTGTGAAGCAGTTTCCCGCGCCCGCGGCGACTGCGAAGGTTATGACAGCCGCCGGATTGCACGACGTTTCGTGGGAATTGAAGATGTTGGGGACGGTGGCGATTTTTGTTGGGGTGAAGTAACGAGCAATGGGAAATGAGTAATGAGTAATCGGTAATCAGCAACTCGTTATTCGTAATTCGTTGATTCGCCGATTCGCTCATTCGCTGATTCTTTCCAACGGAGAATAGTTTGACGGAAAAAACAAACGCACGGTTGGATGAACTTCGGACGCGCCAGGCACAAGCACAATCAGGCGGGGGACAAGCCCGCATCGATCAACAACACGCCAAGGGCAAGATGACGGCCCGCGAGCGCATCGCGGCGCTGCTTGACCCCGATACGTTCCAGGAATTACAGCCTTTCACGCTTGAGCATCCCACCGACGCCGATGTCATTCCCGGCGAGGGCGTCGTGACCGGGTTCGGGCAGATTCAGGGGCGTAACGTCTGCGTGTATGCGCAGGATTTCACTGTGTATGGCGGTTCCGTCTCGCTGGCGCACGCGCGCAAGATCACGCAGCTTCAGGATTTGGCATTGCGCAACGGCGTCCCTATCGTCGGGTTGTTGGACTCCGGCGGCGCGCGCATCCAGGAAGGCGTGACGTCGTTGCACGGCTACGGTGAGATTTTTTCCAGTAACGTGTTGGCATCGGGCGTCGTTCCACAGATTGCGGTGATGATGGGGCCGTGCGCGGGTGGCGCGTCGTATAGCCCGGCGCTCACCGACTTCATCATTATGGTGGACAAGACGTCCACTATGTACATCACCGGCCCGGACGTGATCAAAAGCGTCACCGGCGAGAACGTCGATCACGAGAACCTGGGCGGCGCGCACGTCCACGCGACGACCAGCGGCGTGGCGCATTTCATCGCCGAAGATGAAACCCACGCGCTCAGCCTGGTACGGCGCTTGCTGAGCTATCTTCCGGCGAACAACGTGGAGAACCCGCCGGGCTTGCCTGTCGATGAGACCGTCGCGCCTGCCGACCCTGCGCAGCTCAATACCCTTGTCCCGGACGATCCCAACGTCCCCTACGACATGCGCGCGGCGCTCGACGGGGTGGTGGATCGGGGAAGTTTCTTCGAAGTTCACGCCGAGTGGGCGCGGAACGCTCTGGTGGGATTTGCACGGCTGGCGGGGCAGGCGGTGGGCATTGTGGCGCAGCAGCCGTTGGATAAGGCGGGCGTGATCGACATCGACGCTTCCGACAAGATCGCGCGGTTTGTGCGCTTCTGCGACGCTTTCAATCTGCCGTTGATCACGTTTGTGGACTCGCCCGGCTTCTTGCCCGGTGTGGCGCAGGAGTATGGTGGCATCATTCGCCACGGCGCGAAGATTATCTACGCCTACGTCTCCGCCACCGTGCCCAAAATCTCCGTCGTCACTCGTAAGGCTTATGGCGGCGCATATATCGTGATGAGCAGCAAATCGATCGGTGCGGACCTGCACCTGGCGTGGCCGTCGGCGGAGATCGCGGTGATGGGGCCGGATGCGGCGGTCAACGTCTTGAACCGCCGGGAGATTGCGACGGACGCCGATCCCGAAGGCCGGCGCGCGGCGCTGGTACAGGCGTATCGTGAAACACACGCCACGCCATACTACGCGGCCGAACGCGGCATCCTGGACAACGTGATCGAACCGGCGCAGACGCGCGCCACGCTCATTACGGCGCTGCATATGCTGCGGGAGCAACTTCGTCCCAAGCCGCCCAAGAAACATGGAGTTATGCCGGTATAAAGATGCAAGAGGCAGGATGCAAAAGGCAGGATGAAAGACAGAATCTTTTCACCCAATCCCTGATTACCAATTACTGATTACATAGACTATGACAACACTACTGAATCAAGCCTTGATATTGACCCTCGTGGGGATGGGGATGACGTTTGCGGCGTTGGGGTTGCTCGTCCTGGGTATGTACGCGATGACCGCACTCATCACCGACGAGCCGCGCCGCAAAACGGCGCCAGCCGAAGAGTCTCCGGCGGAAGAGCGGATTGTGACGCAGGCTGCGGACGTCGTGCTACATCTGACGGCTGCCGCCCGCCGGCCGAGCGCCGAGGTGAGTGCGAATCGTGAGCTTGCCGCCGCCGCCGCTGTGACTCTGGCGTTAGCGTTGGAAGAGGGTAGGCCGCAACGCGATGACCGTTATCGCGCTGCAGCGGTTGCTGTGGCGATGGCGTTGGCGTCTGGCGGCGCTGCGGTTGCATCTACAAATGTCGTCGCTATGCCGGACGCCTGGAACACGCACGTGCGCAGCCAACATCTCACACAACGTCAACGTTGGGTAAGTAGACAGTAGACGGTAGACAGTAGACAGGGGGGCTGCTCTCCCGTCTACCGTCTACTGTCTACCGTCTACCAAACTTTGGAGGAATCGAGGATGTCCGTTTATTACGTCACCATTCGTGGAAAACAATACACCGTTGAAGTGCCCGACGTGCACGCGCGACCTGTGCGGGCGATTGTGGATGGCGAGGTTGTCGAAGTCGATGTCGCGCCGGCCCCGATGGCTGCGCCATCGCCTGTGGCTGCTCCTGCTCCTGTGATCGCGCCGCAAGCCCAGCCGGCTCCCGCGCCGGACGATCCGTTGTCGGGTGTCGTCGAGGAGATTAACGCGCCACTGCCGGGGACTGTCGTCAGCATCGGCGTGAGCGTGGGCGACTCTGTGACGCACGGCCAGGAGTTGTGCGTTCTGGAGGCGATGAAGATGAACAATCCCATTCGCGCGAACCAGGCCGGCGTGATTCGTAAAATCTTCGTCACCGTTGGACAGCAGGTACAACACGGCGCACCGCTGATGGCGATTGAGGCATAGACAATGCAGGCTGTGGCCCGTGCCGAGCGACTTTCGTCGCATCTAGCGAACCAGATCGAGGCGCAGACGCGCGACCCCGATTGGACGTTGGCGCATTACACCTTCGTCGCCAGTGTGACCACGCTGGCCGCGGAGTGTGATATTGCCCACTCGCCTGCGATGTCGGTCGCCAGCAACCACGCGGTTCCACGACTGCGCATCGCCTTTATCGGCGAGTCGGCGGAGCTGTTGGCCAATTACACGACGTTTTTGATCAGCCACGGCAGTGAAATGGAGCTGTTGGTCGATGAGGCACAGCGCGTTGTGGCGGAACAGGCCTTCAAGGTGCTGAGCAATGAAGCGCAGTGGCAGATGGTGTTCCGCGGCGACGCCGCTGCGCTGGACGCCGGCCCGGCCACCGAACTGGCCGACAACGACTTACCGGCGATGCAGGCGTTGGCGAAGCGTGAGCAGTTTGATTTGCGATTTATCACGCGGGACCCGTTCCAACAGGGGCCGGCCTTCGGCATTTGGGAAGGGGACGCGAATCTGCGCGCGCAGTTAGCGGCGATGGGCGTCACCAACCTGCGCTTGCCCGGTGTGGTGCAGATTGGCAATATCGTGGCGGAGAAGACTGCTTCCGAACGTCTGTACCTCGTCGCGGTTGTGTCTGCCCTGGTCAAAGCTCACGCGGAAGATGTGCGGATCTTCTGCATTATCCCGCAGCAGCTCGGCGAGGCCTTAGAATTGCTTGAGACGTTGGGCTTTGTCCGCGAACGCCCGATGTACCGGATGCATTGTATGCTCAAAGAAGATAAGTAAGCTGTCAGCTTTTAGCCTTCAGCTATCAGCAAGAATGTTTACACAGCGAACCTTTAACTTTCAACCTTCAACTTTGAACTTTAGACTATCTCCTGGGAGTGGCTTGTGAATGGGATTGATTTGAACAATCTGATCGCCGGTTTGAGAGCCGTCACGTGGCAAAGTCTGGTGATGATGGCGGTGGGCGGCGTGCTGATTTATCTGGCGATTGCCAAAGAGTATGAGCCGGTGCTGTTGCTCCCTATTGGGATTGGGTGCATTATCGCCAACCTGCCGCTTTCGGCGATGATCAACCCGGATGAGAACGGCATGTTGTGGGTGCTGAAGCGCGCCGGCATCGATAACGAGCTGTTCCCGCTGCTGATTTTCATCGGCGTGGGGGCGATGATGGATTTCCGCCCGCTGTTGGCGCAGCCCATTTTCGCGTTGATGGGCGCAGCGGGACAGTTTGGCATCTTTGGAACGCTGATCCTCGCCATCCTGCTCGGCTTCCCGATGAACGAGGCCGCCAGCATCGGCATCATCGGCGCAATCGATGGCCCCACGAGTATCTACGTCGCCGGGAAGCTCGCGCCGCACATGCTCGGCGTGATCTCGGTGGTTGCGTATTCGTACATGAGCCTCGTCCCCATTATCCAGCCGCCGATTATGCGCCTGCTCACCACCCGCGAGGAGCGCATGACAAAAATGGACTATAGCCCGCGCCCTGTCTCCAAGCTGGCGCTCGTGCTGTTCCCCATCATCGTGACGATTGCGGTGGGTATCCTCGTACCGCAGGCCGCGCCGCTGATCGCCTCGCTGATGTTGGGCAATCTGCTCAAGGAGTCCGGCGTCGTCCAGCGGTTGACGCGCGCTTCGGAAAATGAAATCATCAACGTCTCCACGCTTTTCCTGGGATTGGTGGTGGGCAGCACGATGACCGCCGCGAGTTTTCTGAAGCTGGACACACTCAAAATCCTGATTTTGGGGCTGTTCGCGTTTGGATTGGATACGGCCGCCGGGATTGGGTTCGGCAAGTTACTCTACGTGCTCTCCGGCAAGAAGATCAATCCGCTGATCGGCGCGGCGGGCATCAGCGCCTTCCCAATGGCGGGACGTCTGGTGCAGAAGGTCGCCCATGAGGAGGATTTCTCCAATTTCGTATTGATGCACGCGATGGGCGCAAACACCGCCGGACAGCTAGGCTCAGTAATTGCCGGCGGCGTCTTGCTCACACTAGTCATCCCCCTGGTGGGGGGGTAGACGGTAGACAGTAGACGGTAGACGGGGTTCCCAGTCTACCGTCTACTGTCTACCGTCTACTAAAAAACATTTTGGAGGGTTAGAAAATGGCTGATCGCAAGAAGATTACGTTACCGAGGTTGTTTCAGAAGGTCGCCAACCACGAGCCGGTCACGATGCTGACCTGCTACGATTATCCCACGGCCTATTTTCAGGAAGAGGCGGGGATCGACATCATCCTCGTCGGCGATAGCCTGGCGATGACGATGCTCGGCTACGAGAGCACGCTGCCCGCGACGATGGACGATATGATCCGCCACACGCAGGCCGTGCGGCGCGGCGCGCCCACTGCCTGGCTGGTCGGCGATATGCCCTACATGAGCTACCAGCCGAGCGTCGAGACGGCGATCCGCAACGCGGGCCGTTTTATGGCCGAAGCCAGCACCGACTGCATCAAGCTGGAGGGCGGCGTGGAGATGGTCGATCGCGTCAAGGGCATCGTTGCGGCAGGCATCCCGGTGATGGGCCACCTGGGGCTGACGCCGCAAAGCGCGAGTGCGCTCGGCGGTTATCGCGTGCAGGGCAAGGGCGCGCACCAGGCCAAGAAGATCATCGACGATGCGCTGGCGCTCGAAGCGGCCGGCGTGTTCTCCATTTTGCTGGAAATGGTCCCCGACCGCGTTTGCAAGATTATCACGGAGACGGTGAAAAACTGCTTTATCATCAGCCTGGGATCGGGGCCGCACGCCCACGGCCAACTGTTGATCTACCACGACATGTTCGGCCTGTATCCCAAGTTCAAGCCGCGCATGGCGAAGGTGTTCGGCAATGCGGGCGAGGTCATCCTCAACGGGCTGAAGGGCTACGTCGAAGAAGTCACCACAGGCCAATTCCCGCAGCCGGAGAATTGCTTCACCATCAAGGACGACGAATTCGCAGAATTGCTCAAACTTATGGAGTAGACGGTAGACAGTAGACGGTAGACGGGGTTTCTCTCCCCCTGTCTACTGTCTACCGACTACCGTCTACCTCCCCCCAAGGAGGTTTCGGATGAGCGAAGATTTACGCCAGTTGTTGAAGATTCCGCTAGAACGGCTTGACGATCTCAACGCCGTCCTCCTCGACCCCGACATGCGTGTGGTCAACGATTTTCTTGCGGTTGTCGCCAAATATGGGACGCCGGAGGAAATCAATCGCAAAGCGCAGCAAGCGCGCCAACTCCCGATCTTGCTTGAGCGCGTTAAAGCCGTCCGGCCTGAATTTCTGGCCGATCTCGAATGGTTACAGGCGCAGCGCGACAAGGGCGCTTTCATCAGCATCGCCGATTACCGGCGCAAAGTGCTTGGGGCGAAGGCGGATACGATGACGTTTAGCGACGATTTCGCCGTCACGTTGGAAGTGAGCGCGTGCCAGTATTTCCCGTGGGTCATTGAGGCTGCCACGCGCGCCATCGCCCAGGAGACGCTGATGCCGGGGCGCTTCATCCGCGTGCGGAAGATGAAGGAGCAGGAGGCCGACGGCGACCTGCCGGCCTTCGCCGCCGCGATGGACATCATCGGCGCAAGCTACGTGGAGACGCTGGACACCAAAGGCACCGACGGTTCCAACATCCACCTGGGCGGCCCGGCGACGATCACCGGCTACTTCGGCGGGGTGGGGCAGCCCAACGACCACGCGCTCCAATGGCTCGACGAGTTCCTCTACTACTACACCGAGTATGGCGTCCGCCAGGTGTTGAACATCAACCCCGGCACGGTGCTGCTCGGCTATCTGCTCTACCGCCTGGGCGTGGATATCGAATTCAAGATTTCGGTGTTCATGGGTAACGACAATCCCTACGCCGGGCTATGGACGTTGATCGGCGCGAAGCTGTTCGCGCGCGACGACGGCACCTCGCCGTTGATCGGTTTCAACTGGAGCAATTCGATCAACAACGAGACGATGGAGATCACGGCGCAGTTTCGCAAGGCGCTCGGCTTCGAAGACGTGGTGCGCTTCGAACATCACATCACCGAGACGTGGAAGAGCATCGTGCGCCAGCCCTACCTGCGCCGTGACGAGCTTTGTGACATCGCCGACCACGTTGCCAACATCTCCGCCAAGCACGAGGGCGGCGATCCCGAAATGGAGCTAACGCGCGAGCGCCCCTCGGACATTCTCGATTACTTCCGCGACAAAACAGAGGTGATTGCTACCGGGGATTGGGACAATCTGCTCCTCAACTTCCTGGATAAAATGGAGGCGACGAACCGCACGGCTTGGGCGCTCACCGAGCGGGGCCTGTCCTTCGTCGCCGCGCAGAAATTACATAAGTAGACAGTAGACGGTAGACAGTAGACAGGTTTTTTTCCCCCCCGTCTACCGTCTATTGTCTACCGTCTACCCCAAAGGAGGCTTTTATGGCTAAAGGTTTCGTCGTGATTGACGTAGATCGGTGCAAGGGGTGTGGATTGTGTACGAATGTCTGTCCCGCCAATATCCTGGCGCTGTCGCGGGATGCGTTCAACGCGAAGGGGTATCATCCCGTCGTCGTCACCGATGCGGAGAAGTGCATCGGCTGCGTGTCGTGCGCGCGGATTTGCCCGGATGTGGTGTTCACCGTCTACCGGCAGAAGCGGCAGACGCAGCGCGCCAAAGTGGGAGCGCCGGTCGCTGCGGCTGCGCCCGCGATATAGGAGGAAATCGCCATGGTTAAAGAACTGCTCAAAGGTAACGTTGCATTTGCAGAGGCGGCCCTCCGCTATGGGTTACAGGCGTACTTCGGCTATCCCATCACGCCGCAGAGTGAGGCGTTGGAACATCTCTCAGAGCGGATGGTCGACGAGGGGCGCGTTTTCCTGCAGGCCGAAAGCGAAGTCGCCGCGATCAACATGGTCTACGGCGCGGCGTGCGCGGGCGTGCGTGTGATGGCATCTACGTCCGGTCCTGGCTTCAGCTTGATGGCGGAAGGCTTCTCCTACATCGCCGGCTCCGAAGTGCCCGTGGTCGTTGTCAACATGATGCGCGGCGGGCCGGGGTTGGGCAACATCCAGCCCTCGCAGGCCGATTACTTCTTCATGACCAAAACTGCGGGGCATGGCGACTTTCGGCCTATCGTGCTGGCTCCCGCCACCGTCCAGGAGATCATCGATATGATGGGCCTGGCGTTCGATCTGGCGGAAAAGTACCGCACGCTGGTTTTCGTCGCCGGAGATGGCGCATTGGGTCAGATGATGGAGTCAGCGGAGCTGCCGCCGATGCAGCCGGTGCGCACCGAGCGTCCCGACTGGGCGGTGACCGGCAACGCCGGGCGTGAGTCGCGGATCATCACCTCGCTCTATCTGGATCCTGAACAGCTCGAAAAGTTAAACCTGCACTTGCAGCGCAAGCTGGCAGTCATCAAAAAGAACGAAATCCGCTGGCAAGAATACCAGACCGAGGACGCCGACCTGCTGTTGATCGCCTATGGCACGGTCGGGCGGACGTGCCTCTCGGTGATGCGCGAGGCGCGCCAGCAAGGTCTCAAGGTGGGGCTGCTGCGCCCGCAGACACTCTGGCCCTTCGCCGAGGAACGCATCGCTGAACTCGCCGGTCAGGTGCGTGGCATCCTGGTCGCCGAAATGAGCGCCGGCCAGATGTTGGAAGATGTCGAGCGCGCGGCCCAGGGCAAAGTCCCCATCCGCTTCCACGGCAGAATGGGCGGCATCATGCCGATGGTGGATGAGATTCTGGAGGATGTGTGGAAGTTGGCGGCGGAATTGGGAATTGGGAGTAAGGAGTAGGGAGTATGGGCATACAAGTGAATATCCCAGAAGATATGGAGTTGGTTTACAGTTATCCAGCGTCGTTGACGGCGCGCAGTACGCATTATTGTCCTGGCTGTACACACGGGATCGTTCACCGGTTGATCGCGGAAGTGATCGACGAGTTGGGCATCCGTGGTCAGACGATTGGCATCGCGCCGGTGGGGTGCTCGGTGCTGGCCTACGATTACTTTGATATGGATTTCGTCGAGGCATCGCACGGGCGCGCGCCGGCGATGGCGACCGGCATCAAGCGCGTCAATCCCGATAATATCGTCTTCACCTATCAGGGTGACGGCGACCTGGCGGCGATTGGCACGGCGGAAATCATCCAGGCGGCCAATCGCGGCGAACTGATCACGACGATCTTCATCAACAATGCGATCTATGGGATGACGGGCGGGCAGATGGCTCCTACCACATTGGAGGGGATGGTCACCACTTCGTCGCCCGGCGGGCGGGATCACCTCCTCGCCGGGTATCCGGTACAGATGTCGGAAATCCTCGCCGTCACATCCGGATCGGTCTACATCACCCGCGAGATCGTCGCCGATATTCCGAGCATCAACAAGACCAAGAACGCCATCAAGCGCGCGTTTATGGCACAGATCGCAGGGTTGGGTTTTGCCTGCGTGGAAGTGCTCTCCACCTGTCCCACCAACTGGAACGTCGATCCGTGGAAGGCGATGGAATGGGCGAAGGAGAACATGACCAAAACTTTCCCGTTGGGCACGTTCAAGATGACGGACGCGGTGAAGGCGCTGAAGGCGTAGGAGGCCATTATGAAGCATGAGGATATAATTTTCGCCGGGTTTGGGGGACAGGGAGTGCTGTTTGCGGGGCAATTGCTTTCCTACGCGGGCATGGCCGAAAATCTGCACGTGACCTGGATTCCGTCCTACGGGCCGGAGATGCGCGGTGGCACCGCCAACTGCACCGTCATCCTGTCGGAAGAGGAGATCGGCGCGCCCATCGTCCGGCATCCCACCATCGCCGTCGTCCTCAACCTTCCCTCGATGGAGAAGTATGAGCCGCTGGTCAAACCGGGGGGATTGCTGATCGTCAACAGTTCGCTGATCCCGCTGACCTCTGAGCGCCAGGATATACGCACGATCTACGTTGCGGCCAGCGACATCGCTACGGAATTGGGCAACCCCCGGATGGCCAATATGGTGATCCTCGGCGCATTGATCGGCGCGACCCAAATTGTATCGTTGGAGACGGTCGCGCAGCAGCTCGACGAGCACCTCTCACAGCGCCAGCGCAAGTGGCTCGAACCGAATATCACGGCGCTGAAGAAGGGCGCGGAACTCGGGAAGTAAGTATCAGCCTTCAGCCGTCAGCTTTACTATGTACGCCAGCGCCACGATAGCGCGTGCTATGTATCATCTCAGCGATGGTGGCTATCTCTTAACCCTCTGTGCTGAAAGCTGATGGCTGATCGCTGAAGGCTCATCTTTGGGCAACTTAAGCACCGCAAAGCCCGACACTGCCGTGACCACACATCCCACGTAGAAGGGCAGGTTCAATGAGGTTGCGCCGAGCCAGCCGCCCACAGTCGGGCCGACGGCGTTGGAGAGCGACGTGGCCATCGTGTCGAGTCCATACGCCGCGCCGGCCTTCCCCTCCGGCGCGCAGCGTCCGATGTAGGCGCTGACGATGGAGAGCGTTCCTCCCACGGCCAGCCCGATGAACACTTGCGCGATGAGCAGGATCCAATACGCCGGCGCGAGCGCCTGCATCCCGATGGCGCCCGCCAGAATAAACGTCGCAACCATGAGCGGACCGCGTCCACCGTGCCGATCACCCCAACGGCCTACGATCGGCGCAGCCACCGCACTGAAAAGGCCCGAAACCGTCGTCAACAGCCCTGCCGCCGAACCGAGCAACGCATTTTCCGGCAGCATATCCTGCACGACCAGGGGCAACAAGGGTGAAGAGATTTGTAGCCCCAGGCGCAGGACAAAGCGAAGCCCGAGCACCAATGCCAACATCGAACCGGCCAGGAGCGCGGTCACTTCGAGACGCGCGCGTTGCACAAGCGACCCTGAGTGCGGCGCGCGCGCAACCGGCTTGAAGTCTTCTTGCACAACAAAAAGCATCAGCAGTCCGGCGAGAAGCAGATAGCCAGACGTCATCCAAAACGTAGCACGGTAGCCGAGCATGTCGGAGACAAAGCCGCCCGTACTTGGGCCCACAAATTGCCCCAGGAAGATCGCCATTTGAAGTTTACCCAGAGTCTCCCCCAACCGCTCGCGCGGCGTCGTGCTGGCCACCAACGTCGTCGCCGCCGCCACCGTGCCGGTAAACATGCCTTGTAACAATCGCAAGATGAAGACATGCTGGACCGTCTGTGCAAAGCCCACCAGCCCCATCAACACCGCTCCACCGAACATTGCGCGCATCACCATGAGTTTGCGTCCATAGCGGTCGCTGAGGATGCCCCAGATCGGCCCGAACACCGCCATCGTCATCGCCGGTGCGGAAATGATCAAGCCGCTCCATTTGGCGACCGCATCGCCGCTCACGCCGAGGTCCTGGATGTAGTAAGCCCACAGCGGACCGGTGGCTGCGAAGCCCATCAACGCTAAAAATTCAGCAAGCCACGTGCCCCAGAGATTCCGTCGCCATTGTTTCGTCGTCACACTATAACTCCTGCGGATTGGGGTAAGAGCATGGTATGTTCACGGTGGGCATTATAGCATGGGTGGGGGAGGGGGAAACACGAAAGGCCAGATCGTGGGTGATCTGGCCTTTTGTGGGTAAGTTGGTAAACGCCGGTATGTGCTGTGTTCATTCCTTGGTTGAGGTTTGCAGTGTGCTCCCTGCCATTTGACTCAATTTTTCAGCCTGGCGTCCCAACGGGTGTTCAGTGTTTGTTAGCACCTCCTTTTTGGGTGAGCTTTGTTAAAGTACTATGAAAGGTAATAGCGTATTGGACATTGTTTTAGCTGTACACCTCCTTTGCTGAAATGTTTCTTGACCTCGGTTTACCTACGGCGTTTGTAAGCTTTTGTGTGATCCGCCGCCGTTGCCTTTTTGTACATTGTGTTGATGAGATACCGCCCGCCAGGTTTGGGATAAAGGTTGTTGCTTTGGGTGAAGGCTGGCTTGTACAAGTCGTGGAGAGGGTGGGGGATTTCGCCACAGACGCCTGGTGACACCTACGCTGAGGACGATTAGCGACATCCCGATGCTGGCGGTTAAAATGATCCCGGCAGCGTTGATTAAACTCCGTTGTAATGCCGCCATTTCCTGAGCTTGACGAATTTCCTCTTCGTGTAATCTTTTTTGCTGTTGCGCCTCCTCGTTTAATTTTTGAAGTTCAGCCTGGTGCATTTGTTCTTGTTGCGCCAACTCGCTATTCAATCGCTGAATCTCGACCTGCGTCTGCGCTTCCCGCATTAGTTCGTATTGTTTGATGTCCACGGCGTTCTGCTCGGCGATGCGCTGTGTTTCAGCTTGATACCTTTGCGATTCTGCCCATCTTGAGATCGGATTGATCAAATCGGATCCAACTAAGGCCAGACCAATGACCAATCCGCAAATCACCAATAACATCATAGGCCTAAACCAGTTTTGTCCCGCTACCCCACCGTACATCGCAGTCCTCCTTTCGACTCAATGACTAAAACAGCGCCTCAAACGTCATGTTTGCATTACCCCGGTGTACCCATAGGTATTTATGGGTAGATACCCCCGATCCCAACGAATCGTTACTTGAGGAGAGCCGGTTATTTGTGTTCGCTCTACATAGAGGGCATATCTCACTAACTGCTGCACCTCCTCAATATCGCGGAGTTTTTCTTTGGCCTTGCATAATGCCCGCCGTCTCGGCCAAATTGACCCGCACTCGTGAATCTCGCGTTCTAGCTGATCGATCTCTTGCACTACACGCCGGTATTCTCTGTCCACTTGAATTTGGTCTTTGACTAGAGGGTCCATATTTCACCTCACCCTTAGCAAATTACCTGAAGCTATCAGCATCATCGCTCAACATTGAATACTAAACTCTGTCTATAGCATACCCTAAAGTGAGTCAGAGAGAATACTTTCGAAATTCCCGGAGTGTGGCATTTAGAATACCAAACGTCGAATTCTCAGCCGCTATATGACATCAGAGTCGCCATAATGTGACACGGATCGTTTTTGCCGGTCGAAAACAAACGAAAAAGGGACAGGCAATTGCCTGTCCCTTGACTATGTCAACGCGAGTGATCTATGCGGCGTCTAACATACCGAGTTCCCAGAGTTCCCCGAGCAGGTCTAACCCTGGTTGTCCAAATTGCGCCGCTAGTTCCGCGAATGACATAGCGCCGTCGCAGGCGTTCACGACTTGCCAGGCTTCACGCGCGACAGGGATGACGTGTCCCTGTCCGAGTAAAGCGTATCCGAACTCTTCTTCACGGATGCGGAAGTTTCGACGTGGTCGTAGACTCGCCGGCAGTTCTTTGATCTCCTGCGGCGGTAAGTATTCGGTCAACGGTTCGCCGCGCAGAGGATCGCGCCTGTCGGCGCGCAATTCCTGCACGGCGCGACAACCGCCATGGCAGACGGAGTACGCGGCGCAGGTGGTACACTCGGCGGGCATCAAGGCGCGCCAGGCGTTGATCTCGTCGCTGTGCCAGAGGTCGTGCATCGAGTGTTCGTGGAGGGAGCCGATGATGGTGGGAGAGTGGTTGCAGGGCCGCACGTTGCCCCAGGGATCGATGGTGACGTAGGCGACACCGGCCAGACAGCCTTCAGAATTGTTGATCTCGAAGCATTGCGGGATGCCGATGCCATACTTTACACGCACATCCGTTGCAGCCAAATTCTGAATGGTTTCCAGCGCTATACGCATCTCATCCACAGTAGGCTCGATGCCCGGCAAAGGTTCTCCCAAATAACGATTGAAAGCGACACCTTGTACACCCAACTGTTGAGCCAGATTGACCACGGCTTGGACTTCATTCCAGCTATGATGTGTGATAATGCTGCTCAACATCACGCTTATGTGATTTTCGATGACCAGGCGCACATTGTCGACTGTCTCCTGGAATGAACCGGGAACTTTGGTGAAACTTTCGTGACTGGTAGCGGTGGCCCCATGCAATGATACCAATAAGCCAACAGAATCACGCCATTCGCGCAGAGATGCAACAAATCGGGCAGGGTTATGCCAGCGTCCGTTGGTGAAGATCGTCACATTGGCTCCAGAGGAAACCACATCGCCTAAGATAGCGAAGAACTCGGGATGCAATGTTGGTTCTCCGCCCGACAAACGCACTTGCACGGCATCAGGCAGAATGGTCGTCAGCAAATTGGTCCAGTCCCTTGCCGATTTCAACGCCGGAGGACGGTCCGCGGCATAGACGTTGCTACAGCCGGGGCAGCGGTTGTTGCAAGCCGATGTCAGCTCCAGCGTGTAAACGGACGGCAAGGAGAGGTGAAGCATTACTTGTTTCCTGTGCAGGCACAGTCACAGTCAAAAACCACTTGGCGTTTTTTGTGATTCCGATCCAAGATTTCGACAGAGAGCTTTGAAGAGATACTGTAGATCATTTTCGGAACACAACTAATCGAGGAAGGGAAGTAATCTAAACGAAGGGGTAGGTACTTATTTTGGGATTTGACGTGCATCATAAAACCCCCCTTTTTCTGTGAAATAATTGTGAACTTACGACACAATAATATCACAAAAGAAGGGGAAATGTCAATAGAACGTTTGTTTTTAGGGCGAAAACTACAGATCTATGCGGCTAATTTTCAACCTCCGACTTGATTCCAAAGAGTTCACCTATAGCTTGTAAGAGTTCTATGCCAGTATCACTCAGTTTCGAGTCGTTTATCCAGGCGTAGGTTCCTCGCAAAATCTCCTGTTGTTGCTCCACCGGTAAAATCTGTAGGTGTCTATACAAGTATTCAACCATTGTGGTCTTCTTGACTGCATCTGCGGAAAATCGCATAAAGTATGTATATGCCAAAACGTTATGCCGTAATCCGTCTTGCCAGTTCCCTAATGCGAAAGCCATTTGACCTCGCAACATCTCCATTTTACCTAGAGGTTCAAAGTGCTGTGACGGGAGACCTGGGTTGGGAATTTGTTCACCTGGAATGATAAGATATTCCGTCCCAATCAAGGCCTCGATGTTTTCCAAGCTTGCCAGAGCTGCCCTGTGGTCGCCAAGATCAAACTGTGTTTCGGCCAAATCCTGCAATGCATCAGCCTTTTCATCAACGCTCCACCTTTCATCTCGAGCTGCCAATTGCAGTAGCTGGACACTTTGAGAAAAGTACTGCATGGCTTTTTTGGCGCCTTCCTCTTGATGTATAATGCGTCCAAATTCTCTGGAAACTCGCCCTTGTTCTGCAAGTAATTGAGAATCCAGGGCAGTAATTCCCGTCCCGGCGACTGCTTCTTGAGCTGCGTTTAGATCAGAGCGAGCTTCTTCAAGCAACTGCTGTACTTCCTCGGTGCTGCTGCTCCTTCTCTTCTCAAATTCGTGCTTTGCTTTTGCGCGTTTAGCTTGCGCAATTCCTTGGCGTGCTAAAGCGATACCGCGTATATCACCTAACTCATGAAAGATCGTCAATGCCTCTTGCCCATATTTCATTGCCTGATCATAATTCTCACGCATACGTGCGATCTGCGAGAGTGTCGAAAGTGTAAGTCCGGTGCTATACTCGTTGCCTTGCTCCTCGTTTAGGCGTAAGGCTTCATGAGCAAGGGGTCGAGCTAATATCATACGGCCTAACTTGGCATATGCGAACGCCAGGTTGTTCAATAACATCGCATATTCTTCCAAGTAGAGCGTTAAGAGTGATTCTAGGCTCCTAAAAGCAGCTTTCGCAAGACTGTAGTATTCCGTTGCCTGGTTGAGCCTGCCGGCTAGACGGAATTGATAGCCACAGGCATTTAAGAGGCGCGCTAGCGCCACAGCTTGCTCGGGTGTACAATCTTCCAAAGTCGGGAACCGTTTGAGTATAGTTTGTAATTTCTCTACAACCGATGGGGCGTATCCATAGAGCTTGCTATAGGCGTATGCCCAGAAAGCGTAAATATTACCAACAAGGGCCAAATCTTCCACAGAGCATTTTATAGCTTCAGTAGAACAGAAAATACAGAAAGTCTCGGGCTGTTGCAGAATATGCTCAGCTAATTGAATCAACCTTTGATTTTGTCCCCACCAATAAAACCGCTCAATCCACATCCATGCACTTTCACGCAAAATCAACTCGTGCGCAATTCCAATCTCCTCGAATAGCTTGCGCCGGTCAGGGATTATGGCGTTGTAAAATCGCAAAAACTCATCCAGCAAACGCATTGAAAATCCAACCCACCGATGTCGATTAGCCTGATCGGTCAGACGTTTGTACTCTGCATATCCCTGGCTTGGGTCGGCGACCAGCAAATAGTAAACGCGCTCCACTTGCAGTTTCTGTAGCTGTTCGCGCAAGGGGAGACGTTGTTCGATTGCACTCTGCGCTAGCTGTTGTTCCAAAGTTGCGATACGTGCGTTGTAATAGTTCTGTACTAACGTGTTGGCGATTCTGCGCTCGTTCATTCGCAAGTAGGGGAGTACATCACGGAGTGTCAATAGACGGTAGACTTCGTCGTGCAGGAAAAGCTGTTCTCCACGTACCGATTCGATACCAGGTGGTGACTTGTAGCGCTTGATGAACGACAAAGGTTCCAGATTATCCAGCAGTTGGGTTGCTTCTTCCTTTGGCAACCCTAAAGCTACGTTGAGAATATCTACATCGACGCCTTTGGGAATCAAAGCGATATTCGTCAAGTAGCCGCCGATTTCTCCTGAATCATTGAACATCGCGTTCAAAATACCCCGCTCGACATCCCGGCGCGCGGCCTCCAAACGTTTGTCGCCCTCGTCAGCGTCAGCCAAGTCTATGTACTGATCGAACATTTGCAGAATTGTCCGCGATTCCAGTGCCAGCACTGCTAACCAATCCACGATGAGGTGCAGAAAAATCGGACGCCCGCCGGTCAAACGATATATGATTTTCGCGTATTTGGCGGGGACTAACTCCTGCTCGGCCGCATCCTCAAAGTACTGCAAAAAGGTTTGTGTCTCATCGAAGCTGAAGGGTTTCAGTTCGATGACGGACAAATCCTTGCCGAAGGCGGCTCCCATATCGGTCACTAGTCGCGTCTGCGGGTCAATGGTTTCGCCCTGCACAGGGAGCTTGGGACGCCCGACAAAAACCACCAAAACGTTGGAGAGTTGCGCTAGTTTGTCGAGCAACCAGGGTTTCACGCGCGTGTCGGCAATATCCAAACCGGCCTTTTCTTCCACAACCGAGCTTTCGTACTGCAATAGCTCTATCGTATCGAAGCAAATGACCAGTTTATCGGCGTTCAAGGCCATTTCCCGGCATCCCTTGACGAACAGGTCCCCCAGTTTTTGCCGGCGTTCTTCCAGGATACCGGGATCTGTCCCGCGCTCTCGTAACAGTTCGTAAGTTTTCCGTTCCTGGCGATATTCGGCAAAGTAGCGTTGTTCTGGATCCAGCCCCTCCACAATGATTCTTTCCAGATCGCTGGTGCTATGGGTGTCCGTATGGTAGAGATCAATGATGCCGCTGAAGTAAAATCGCGGCCCGGCCTCTTCGACCATTCGCTCCAGTTCTTCGAGGAGCCGAGTCTTGCCCAGGCCACCGCGTGCCCAAAAATAAACGTAATGACGCCCGCTTCCGGGCGCATACAAGTACTTCCGGAGTGCTTCAGTTTCCTTGTCGCGGCCAATCAATGGGATACGTTTGCCTAATTTCTTCATGTTTTCGGTGTTCATGCTGTTATCTCCTCAAGTCTGAGCAACCGCTGACGATAGATTTCTGCTTCATTCTTGAACTGCTCCGCATAACTGTCTTCTGCGGAGAATTCTTTGGCAATGGACTCGAACGTTTTCGCCGCTGCCTCACATGCATACCGGTAACGCGTTATATCTACTGTTCTAAGACATCGCCGTACAATGTCCTGAATCAACCCATGGAGCCGGTCCCCGCGTTTTTCTTGCCAGACGACTGTGTTATGCATACGGAGACGCGCTACCTCACGAATGAAGAAGTAATCCGGTTTACCCTTCATCTCCGGCATCACTTCCTCGATGTATTGTTGCAGGATGGTTGGATCGAACCAGTCTAGCACGCTGGCCCACCACAGAATCTCATTCCACGGGGGTTCGATATCCGCGAACAGCGCCTGATCGATGAAGAGCGCGACTTCTTCGGCGCATAAGGCCACCTTGAATTGCGCCAATGGTTGTGTGGGTGGCCAATGTTGAGCAACATATCTAGCCAGTCTTTCAGAAAGTAAGGGATGGCCAAAAGAGAACTCCAGCACGATGTCGATCGCGGGCTGGAGTTCTTCCGTCTCCCTGAGCGTAGGGTTACTGTGAAGCAGCACTTGCTCCACTAGAGCGCGACTCGCCTTAACAGGTGTAATCGGCCCTAACGGCAGTAATTTGACGGTACGACGCAGTTCGAATCGCCGCCAGGCAACCGGGATGCGCCCGGCGTAAACCTGTTTGACTCGTCCAGCGATGACCAACGGTTCTGTCAGATTTTGATGAAGCCAATCCCAAAACTCGCCGTCCTCCTGGAGTGCTTCGGTTGTGTCAAACATCAGATAAACCGGTGTATGCAGCGCTAACGCGCCAAGTTGCGCCACAACAACCGCGGCTACCTGTTCGTTGCTTTGCCAAATTCCGCTTACACGACCTTCTGCCTGATCGATCAGAGCACGCAACACCGCTGTGGGACGGTCAGCAGCGTCTTTGAAGTTTTCCAGATCGATCCACAGCACCAATGCGGGTGGTTTTTTCTCTTCCCGCAATTGGCGCGCAGCTTCCTGCAACACGCTTGACTTGCCAATACCGGTCTCTCCAAAGACGTTTAATAGCAAGCTGTCTGGCGCAGGAGTGCACAGTTCATCCAGTACATCTTCGCGATCCTGAAATTTAGTCATCACATTTCTCCTCCTCCCAATACAAGTCGACGATTTCTTGAAGCTGATGCGCATTAAGCGGCGGAGGAAAATGCTCCGGCCAACAACCGGCGCATGCAGCAATTAATCCACGCACCAGTTTGAGCGCATGGATTGGGGCGTCAAATTCAGTAGGTTGTGTATAGGCGCGCAAAGCGCCTTCAGTAATAATCCGGCGGAAATGGTATTTGACAGCAGGATTCAAACCGGTCAGTAACTGAACCCAATCTTGGGTTTGTTCTGCGCTTACGATCACTTGTTCGGTGGAAGATGGCGATTTCAGAGTGCTTAACTCAGCGGCTAGACTACGCAATCTTTGATGGAGGTTATCATACGTATGAAAAGAATCACTTAAGGTTTGGAGTAATAACACCAAAGCATTTTGTTGGCTGTGAAATTTGTCGTTCAAATAATCAATCGTGCTTTTGACACGTTCATCGACACTGCGTGCTTCAGGCAGGGCGGTTTGCCAACGAGAAAGTCGTTCATCAACGAAAACCGCTCTTAAATCCCGATCACTACTGAAAGGTTCGCATCGTGTTAACACATATTTGATTTGATTAAGTAATCCGCTCGGTATGCCAGAGCGGTTAATGCCAAGATTAGTTACTCCTGTTTCGTAATCTGTAAACTCATCTCTATGAGCGATCACCCGTTTGTCCAGGATCCCTTGTAATTGTTGCGCGTCCCATTGCGGCAGCTTATATACGGAGACATATCCTGATTTAATACAAGGTAACGCTGTCAGTTGTCCTTCCCATTTGGAGTTCACAAATATACAGAATTCGAATCCGGATAAAGAAAGTTCATGCAATGCTTGTATGCTGTGAGCCAACTGAGATATAGCGAAATTAGTTACACCTTCGGTATGGTCCATGATAAGCCGGACTTTTGTGTACGGCCAGCTAAATGAAACAGTACTGAGTATTTTTCTAAGATCAAAGGGTACTGTAATGAAGTCGATCAACGCCGTAAAAACATCTTGGGGACGAATCTGAGGGCCGAATGGCTCATGGGGTATGGCACTGGTTAACCAAGTTAATAATTCAAAGTCATCGATCATTAAGTAGTTATCAGGTGGATACTGACGGAAAAACCATCGCAATTTTAACATCCATTCGCGATCAGAGCGTAAGAAGGGTAGATAGACTCCACGTTTCTTGGGGGTAGCAATTACCTGATTCCAGTAAGCAGCAAATATGCGTGAAATAAGATGTGGCAACGTCCACGAATAGGAATCCGCTTCCGGTTCCTCACCTTTTGAAAACCACTTCTTGGCTTCTGGTAATGAAAGATTCACAATAAGTGTTTGATGAGTCGCTTTACTACTTAAAAAACGTGCTAACGTAGTTTTACCTCCTCCTTCCTGACTAAAAACTATCCTGTTTCCGGGTTGGGTAATTTCAGATTCGACATCACTGCGCGGTACATAAATTTCACTAACCTTAGATAGCGTATCAAGAGCAAATGGATCAATAAGCTTACCCCTCGACGCCAATATATAGTGATATACATATTGCATGTATTTCTGATTAGGAAGCCCGTGGCGAATATCCCAAACGATTGGATCCATAATTCCCTTTCACCGTCATGACAAAAAAACCTCGCCGAGGCTGTTCTTTGCACGCCTTGGCCTCTGCGAAGGTGAATTTCTATGAGTTGCTTATGTTGTTGTGCATGTTAATCGAATACAACTTGTGGCTCGTTGATAAATACCAGCATACTACCAACCTGGGGGGAAACACAATACTGCGGGAGTGAAATATATGTGACAAAAAAGTGGTAAAAAAGCGGAAAATTGAGCAAAAGTGAACTTGTTGTTACTGTATCTTCAACCAATACCCCCTTCCGCGTGCATTTTTTACAAAGCGAGCCTCGCTGTCGCCTGCATCCAATCGCCGCCGCAACCGCGAGACCAATTTGCGCAAATTCTGCTCGCCGTAACTTTCATCCGATGCCCAACTGGATTGCGGCCATACGTTCTCGATGAGTTCATCTTGTGTGACAATGTGCGGCGCGTGGCGATAGAGCGTCTCCACCAACTTAAACTCTTGCGGTGAAAGTGGTGGGATCAACCGCTGACCGTCGACCCACACGTGTCCGCCACTCGGCGATACATGCAGTCCTGTCTCAGGCGGTGTGTCGGACGTAGCATCAGATACGAGCATTACGTTTCCCACAACACGTGGTTGTCGCTCTGCTTCCAGTTGTTGCAGAAAGTCAGCTAAGGTATTTGTTACATCCACACTATCGATCAATGTGTCGTCGGTACGACGCACGTGATGGTGGATTAGAGCCTGGCATAAGCGCAGCAATGTGCGCGGTGAGCCTTCGCTGGCATCTATCAAACGATCCATCACCCGCGCCTTTGCCGCTGAGGTGCAGATATCCTCGAGTCGCTTTACCATATCGCGGCTATAGTGAGACAATCGTTGTTGCACCACATCGCGTAATGCCTCACGATGCCACGAGATAGTGCGTATGCACAAACGATCAGGGCGCAAATCCACGCTTTGCCGCAACAGCTCGCCTACTTCGGCGGGAAGGAAAAACTTGAAGGCGACATGTGGCGTTTCCAGCACCGTCCGCTCACTGACCAGAGGGCGCAGCAACGCCATCGCGGCTTGCGGTCCTGCGGATGTTTCATCTACACAATCGACCAGGATATACAGGGATTTGTAAGCAGTGTCCGGCGTCCGTCCCAATTTGACCACCAGCCCGGAAAGTGTGCTCAAGATTTCCAACGGCGAGAGGGCATCCCAGGTCAGTTGAAAGGGTTGCACCGGAATGATATGCGCCAACTTGACTTGTGCAATGGGATCGCCAAAAGCCTGACCATAACCGGCTAAGAGCGCACGCTCCACCTCATCCAGAGGATCGAAGTAAATTGCAGGTACCTCATTAGCCAACGCCTTGATGATGGCGCGCGTAATCCCGCGCAGGTGATCGCGCACCGTCAACTGCGTCACATCGCCCTGCACGGTCTCAAGCAGCAGCCCAAAATCGTAATAATGCACCGGCAGCACTTGCCAGCGGAATTTCCCGTGCGTACATTCGCGGGCTATCATCTGGCGCGTCGCCGTCTTCCCGTCACCGCGTCCGGCCATTAGGAAGGCGGTCTGTGGATTGGCCGGCGCACCTAGTACATCGTACAAATAAGGACGATCAACAAAGAAGAACGGGAGATAATTATGCTCGCGCTCTGCCTCATACAGCGCGAAAGGGTCATCCTCGAAACCTAATCGTTCCAGCCAACGCCATAACCGGTGGCTGAACCCGAATGTTTTTGAACTCGCCATCTTTACCCGCCTTTGCTTGCGATGGTCACACTTTTATCACAGAATACCACAAACTTGTGGTCTGTGCAAGCGCTTGACAATTCATTGCCCTCGACGATAATATCAGTAACGCTTAATACCTTAAAGGCGCTGACGAGGAAAAGTACGCAGGTAGCAACTGCCAGGGAAGTGGGGCCACGGACTGAGAGTTCCACCCAGCGAAAACCTGCCGAAGTTCGCCTCTGAGCCGACCGCTCAACGGGTGTATACCCAAGTAGGCGGCTCCGCGAGCCTGGCGTTATCGAGGCTATCCATCGCCGTAAGGCCGTGGAGACAAAGAGGCCCTGTTCCACAGGGCAAGCGAGGTGGTATCGCGGGAGTCATGCGCTCTCGTCCTGGCAAGGACGGGGGCGTTTTCATTTTTAGTAGGCGGTAATTGGTAACTGGTAATTAGGGATTGGAGTCTCCCCCGATTACCAATCCCCGATTACCGATTACCAATCCCTGAATCTGGAGGAGACCATGAATCTATTCGAAGAACTGGAACAAGCCTATCAGACGGTCCAGACTGCGCTGGAAAACGCCAAAGATACCGGCGCGTTGGAAGCCTGGTATGCCGACACGCTGGGGCGCAAGGGGGCGATCACGTTGCAAGTGCGCGCCGTCGGGCAACTGCCCGCAGAGGACCGCCCGGCGTTCGGCAAGCGCGTCAACGAGATCAAGCAGGCGCTCGAAGCGGCGTATGCCGCGCAGGCGGAGGTTGTCAAGCACGCCGAGTTGACCCGTGACCTGGAAGCCGGCGCGGTGGACGTGACGCTGCCGGGCCGCCCGGTGACGCCAGGCCACCTGCACCTGACCACCCAATCGCTGCGGCAGATCTACAGCATCTTCGGGCGTATGGGCTTCGAGGTCTACGAAGCGCCGGATGTGGAGCTGGAAAGCTACAACTTCGACCTGATCAATATCCCGGAATACCACCCGGCCCGCGATATGTGGGACACGTTCTGGGTGCAGCAAGTCCGCAACAGCCCGACGCGCCTGCTCCTACGCACCCATACCTCGCCGGGGCAGATGCGCGCCATGCGCGAGCGTTACCCCGAACCGATCCGCGTGATCCTGCCGGGCAAGTGTTACCGCTACGAGCAGATCACCGCGCGCAGCGAGCACCAGTTCTACCAGGTGGAAGGGCTGGCCGTGGGCAAGAACATCACGATGACCGACCTCATCGGCACGCTGACGCAGTTCACCAATATGTTCTATGGACCGGGACACAAGATGCGCGTGCGCAGTTCGTACTTCCCCTTCACGGAGCCGAGCATAGAGGTGGATATGGACTGCATCTTCTGCGGCGGGAAGGGCTGCCGGGTCTGCAAGTACACCGGCTGGCTGGAAATCGCCGGCGCGGGGATGGTACACCCCGTTGTGCTCAAGAACGGCGGTTACGACCCCGACGAATGGAGCGGCTTCGCTTTCGGCCCTGGTGTAGAACGTCCTGCCATGTTGAAATACAATGTCAATGATATTCGCTATTTCTACGGCAACGATTTGCGGTTCTTGAGACAGTTCTAGTAATCGGTAACTGGTAATCGGTAATTGGGATGAGGTCTGAGATGAGTCAAGAGGATTATCAAGGTTTTGAGACTTTGCAGGCTTGGCAGAATGCGCGGGAATTGATGCTGCTGGTACATTCTGAGGTTGCAGCCAAGCTGCCCCACTACGAAAAGTGGGACCTGTTATCCCAGATTCGCAGATCGTCGAAAAGTGTTATGGCGAACATTGCTGAAGGCTATGGACGCTACTACTATCAGGAAAACATTCGTTTTTGCTATCTCGCGCGTGGTTCACTTACCGAAACACACAACCATTTGATAACGGCGCACGATTTGGGGTATATATCCAATGAGCTTTATCAGTTGGGAATAACCCTTGCGCAAAAAACAGCACGGACATTGAACGGCTACATCAATTGGTTAAAGAAAAGCAAACAAGGCGGCGATTTACCAGAAGGCCGATTACGGGAAATCTCGCCCAATTACCTGATATCAGACCAGCCCGAATTCGATGAAGACGATCCTGATTACCAATCACCGATTACTGATTACTGATTACCAATCCCTAATCCCTTTATGAGAGGTGAACAATGAAAATACCACTATCCTGGCTTAGTGATTACGTGAATGTTAAGGACATTCCTATAGCTGAGTTGCGCTCACGGCTGGATTTGGCTGGTCTTGAGGTTGAAGCCATCGAGGCTATCGGCTACCCAGAGGCAGAGTTGCCCTGGGACCCCGACAAAGTCCTCACCGCCGAGGTGCTGGCCGTGCGGCCGCATCCCGATGCAGACCGGCTGGTGTTGGTCGAGGTGAACTATGGCGGCGCGGAAAACGAAATCGTCGTCACGGGCGCGCCGAGCCTGTACGAGCGCAAGGGCGAAAGCGGTCTGCATCTCAAAGTCGCCTTCGCCTGGGAGGGTGCGACGCTCTACGATGGTCACAAGGAGGGCTGGTCCAAGACCAAACTCAAGCCCACCAAAATCCGCGGCGTCCCTTCGCGGGCGATGGTGTGTTCCGAGAAGGAGCTGGGCCTCGCCGAAGAACAGACGGACATCATCTACCTGCCCGCTGACACGCCGGTCGGTGTGCCGCTCGTGGAGGTGTTGGGCGACTACGTTCTGGATTTCCAAATCAAGGGGCCGTTCGGGCATTTGCAGTCGGTGTACGGTGTCGCCCGCGAGATGGCGGCGATCTTCCGCCGCCCGCTCAAGCGCACGCCGGTCAAGGCCGTGCAACGACTCGGCTTGCGCGTGGTGGAACAGCCCGACTTCGCCTATCTCGAAATCGCCGACCCCGACCTCTGCCCGCGCTATACGGCGACGATGATTCGCGGCGTGCAGATCGGGCCGTCCCCGCTGTGGATGCAGATGCGGCTGAGCCGCGCCGGGATGCGCCCGATCAACAACGTCGTGGACATCACCAACTACGTGATGCTGGAACTGGGCCAGCCGCTCCACGCTTTCGACTATGCCGACATCCGCCCGCGACCTGGCGAAACGCAACCGGCGATTATCGTGCGCCGCGCCACGGAGGGCGAGCAGATGGCGACGCTCGATGGCGAGTTGCGCACCTTCGATAATGAGATGTTGCTCATCACCGACGGCGGCGGCCCGGTGGGCATCGGCGGCGTGATGGGCGGGCTGGACAGCGAAGTGAAAGACCATACCCAGGACATCCTGCTGGAAGCCGCGAACTTCAACTTCATCAACATCCGCCGCACCTGCCAGGTGCTCAAGCTCTCGACGGAAGCGGGTTCACGCTTCGGCAAGCGTGTGGACGCAGAATTGGCGCTCGTGGCTGCCGCCCGCGCCGCCGAGTTGATGGCGGACCTCGCGGGCGCGCGCGTCGATGTCGTTGCCGGCGACCTTTATCCCGGCAAGCCGGAGCCGCGCGTCATACACTACAGCCCGGCGCTCGCCGACCGCATCCTGGGCCTCGCCATTCCACCGGAAGACCAACTGCGGATTCTGGCCTCGCTGGAATTCCACGTCGAGGTAACGGAGAGCCTGCCGATACCGGGCAACCCGGATCAGGGCGACGTGTGGCGCGTGACTGTGCCTTCCTATCGTCTTGACGTGAGTCTGCCGGTGGATCTGGTGGAAGAGATCGGGCGCATCTGGGGCTATGATCACTTCCCCGTGACGCTCATCGAGGAAGAACTGCCGCCCTTGCGCCGCAACGTCTCCTTGGAAGAGGAGGATCACGTCCGCGACATCCTGGTGGGATTGGGGCTGGACGAGGTCATCACCTACTCGTTAATCGATCCCGAGGATGAAGCTCGCCTGCATCCCGATCCAGCGGCGACGCTCGAATTGCCGGGGGAGCGTGTGCTATTGAAGAACTATCTCGCGCCGGAGCGTTCGCAGATGCGGCGCAGTATGCTGCCGGGCGCGTTGCGGACCGCGTGGAGCAACTTGCGCTTCCTGGAACGCATCGCCATTTTCGAGGTAGGGCACGTGTATTTCCTTATGCGTGAACCCGATCCTGACACGCCGGATACCGGCGTGGACGAGCCACGCCGCCTGTGCGTCCTGCTCACCGGCCCGCGTCAGGGACGCTGGTACGCGCCGACGGACCGTGAGGCGATGGATTACTTCGATCTCAAGGGCATTGCCGAGGCGCTCTTACGTTCGCTTGCGTTGGAGGATAAGGCGCAGTGGGCCACGGGGCAGCATCCGGCGTATCATCCGGGGCGCTGCGCCGCCGTGACCGTGAACGAGCAACCGCTCGGTGTGGTGGGCGAACTGCACCCGCTGGTGCGCGAGGCGTTCGATCTGCCGGAACAGCCGGTCGCGCTGCTGGAATGGGACCTGGATGCGTTGCTCGACGCCGCGCGCCAGGCCGACGCCGAAAAGAAGATCGGCACGATTTCCAACTACCCGCCGGTCTACGAAGACCTGGCTTTGGTGGTGGATGAGAGCCTGCCCGCCGCCGAGGTCCAGCGCGCCATCCTGGACGCAGGCCGCCCGCTGGTCACGCAGGCGTTGCTGTTCGACGTGTACCGGGGCGAGCAAGTAGGCGCGGGCCGCAAGAGCCTGGCTTTCGCGCTCACGTACCAATCGCCGGGCAAGCCGCTGGACGAACGCGACGTCGCCAAACTCCGCGAGCGGGTCATCAAGCTGGTGCAGAAGCAGCTCAACGCCACGCTGCGCGGCGCGTAAGTGGTTAAACGTAGGGCGGGTTGCCAACCCGCCCTACAGCATCTTATCCTCTAGCAAATCGCCGCGCGTACTCCGCGTTGATGGCGATCTGGTCCTCGTATTCGGGATACATCCCCACGATGACGGCGTCGTTGGGCTTGATCTCACGGAACGCCGTCTCGAACGCCGCTTCCACCCATTCGGGCCGGTCGCTCAAGCGGCCTGCCGCCAGGATTTTGAACGCCAGACACGGCTTGTCCGTCCCGCGCATCGCGGCGTACATGCGCGGCGGGTCGCTTTCCAGGTAGACCTCTTTGGGCGGCAGCGGGACGTGGCCGAGTAGCGCCTTTAGCTCCTCAGGGCTGCGGTGCCGCTCGTAGACGCAGCACATAAAGAAGTCCACGTCCCACCCGGCGGAGACGATGTGATCCACCACGTCGGGTATATGCGTGGAGACGCCGACCAGCACGCCGGCATCGCGGATGCGCTGGCAATATTCACGCGCTTTGTCAATCTGCCCCGTTTTCCAGAACACGTCGGTCACTTCGCCGTGATGCGCCACGCCGATGGTTCCACCCGCAACGAGGCGTTCGAGCATGTCCGGCTCTTGTTCGCTGTCACTCGCCAGGGCTATGTAGTGCATCGTCCCGCCGCTCGCTACGTAGGTCTGGTACGCTTCCAGGTTGACCGGGCCGGATTGCCAGGTGTTGATGCCCTGCGCTTCGCATTGGCGCAGCGTCTCCTGGATGCGCTCCGCCGTGAAGTAGCGCCGCATCTGCACATTGACGAAGCGCGACAGATGCGAGCCGCCGTTGATGGGATTCGAACCGAGAATCAAACGCGACAGCGCGTAGTCGCCAAAGGCAATCTGGGGCATAGGGGATACGGTTGTGTCGGGCATAAAGTTCTCCTATCACGTGAAGATGAGCAGTTCATGGTCTGCGATAGCCGGCAGTTCGACGATGGCGTGACCGACGGCGATGTCGACGGGCAGGGTTTGTTCGCTCACCCGCAAGGCAACCTGCTGCGGTGTAAAGCCGTTATCCAGCCGCAGGGCGACGCGCACCGGGCCGGCGGGCAGCATCTCTTCGACGTAATCGGGCCAGGCGCGGGCGGCGCTCAGGTTGACGAGGTGCACGATGCGCCGTCCTCGCTGGCGGTAGAGATGGCAATCGAGGAATCCCGGCCCTTCGACGCTGAGCGGGAGCGTGTCTCGCGCGGCCCAGCGGACGGCGTGCGCCAACAAGTCGCCGTGATCCGGCAAACGGTGACGGCCGTAGCAGCGGTCGAGATCGGCGGCGAAGTAGACGATGCGCCCGCCCGCCGGATGCTCGCGGACGACGATGGCGGGGATGCCGGTGCGCGGTTCACGCATCCAACTGAATTCCGGCGGGTAGATGGGGAACGCGGGGACGTAGGTGGCGAGCGTGTTTACGCCTTCATCGGCCAAAACGCCTTCCAACGCGCCGCCAAAGGCGACGATGTCGGTCTCATCGAAGCCTGCCAGGAGCGGATGGCGGGTTATCTCTGCCGTGACGCTTCCCGGCTGGTTCAATTCTGGCAGCAGGCGCAGGTAGGTGTGCGCAGTGTAGACGTCCCAACTCGCCGAGATCATGCCTTCGACGCCGGAACTTTGCGCGGAGCGCCGGATGCCAAGTAACTCGTCCAGCGCAGGGGTAGAGCGTGGGGCGCCCCAGGTGTCGAGGCAGCCACTGCGTCCGGTCACGACGAGGCCACCGCCGTGAGCGACGAAGGTATAGAGCGCGTCCGCCTGCGCGTCGGTCAGCGCGGCGAGGTCGGGCAGGATCAGCACATCAAAGTATCTTGCATCGCGTGCAATCTGTTCGGCGTGTAACGGTAGATAGGGGATACGCGCCCTCGTTAACGAGAGGGAGAAACCGCGCCATGGCAGTTGCACCCGTTCGTGAACGTCTTCGCGCCCGTAAAAGTCGATGTTCTCCTGCGACCAGAGCAGGCCTACGTTGGCGACCGGTTCTCGGTCGTAGAGGTATGCCTCGTTCGCGGCGTGCCAGCGCATCAGCGGCTCGACGGTGTAGAACTGTCGCCGGTCGTCCTGCAGTGCGCCGATGTGGTGCCACCACGGGGAGATGCTCCCGGCAAAGCCCTCAATCATCCAGAGGCGCGTCTCTTGGGGCGGATTGGCGGCCTTGCGGAAAGCGCGCGCGCCGCGCACGTAGGTCGCCATGCTTTCCGGGATGATTTTGTCCCACCCTAGCACACCGTGCAGCAGCTTGCCGCTCAGCCCGTTCTGCTCGAAGCCCGTGAGTTCGTCCCGCGATTGCTGGTCGCTCATCATGATTTGAGATCGTGCGCCGGCCTCTTTGAGATCGCAGAACGCGACGTGCGTGCGCAGCGGATTCCCGTTGACCATGCCGAGCCAGAGGCAGTCCGGCCCGCCGTGCGCCTGGGTAACGCGGTTGTTCAGGTCCCAGTTCTCCATACGGCACAGATAGCTCCACTTGATCCAACGGCGATAGGCGGGATCATCCCAGTCCGCACTCGCCGGAAGTGCGTAGCCCGTGTCGTCACGGAACTTGTGTTGGCAGGTCGCGCACCGGCAGATGCAATCGCGCCCCGCGCCGGTCCAACTATTGTCGGTGAAGCCGTCGGGGTGGTACAAATCGATGATTTCCCGCAGGATGCCGGGCAGATATTCCTTGTAGTAAGGGCTGTTGATGCACGTGAGGTAACGGTCGCCCGCGCGGCGCGGTTCTCCGGCGGCATCCACCACGAACCAGTCGGGATGCGCCTGGTAGAAGCGTTCGTCGGCGCGGTTGGAGTCCATACGCGCCAGTACGGCCAAACCCTCTTCGCGCGCGAGTGCGACGATCTCGCCGAACAGGTCGCGGTCGCCCAGATGCGCGGCGCGATAGTGCAGCGCGAAGCGGCTCGGGTAGAAGGCGACGATGCCGCCTGCGTTGACAATGACGCCTTGCACGGCGGTGCGTCGCCAATAGTCGCGCCACCACTTCGCGTCGTAGGTGAGCGGGTCGAGTTCGTTCAGGTTCGTCTGTCCCCACCGCCGGGTGCGGCTGTACCAGGGTGTGTGCGGTTGTGTGTTCATCGTTCCCCCTGCATTCGTCAATTGGATGGCTGTATGGTACTACAAATCGTCAAAGCCGAAAATCGAAAAACGCGGGAATTATGCAGATTGTATTTCCTCGAAAGCTACCTATACTTCTATGGTAACTGGTAACTTGTAGTTGGTAAGGAGGTCTTTATGCAAAAGCAAAGTCTTAACGAACAATGGCGTTTTCACTTTGGCGATCCGCACGAATGGTGGGGGCACGTTGGCGACGTCTCCACGTGGCGTGTGGTTGATTTGCCCCACGATTGGAGCATCGAACTGGCCCGCGCGGCGGATAATCCGAGCGGCGCGTCCGGCGGCTATTTCACGATGGGGCGCGGCTGGTATCACAAGACCTTCGACGCGCCGGAGGCGTGGCGTGGGAAGAAGGTGTTTGTCGAATTCGAGGGCGTCTACATGAACGCGGAAGTGTGGCTCAACGGCACACTGCTGGGCCGCCACCCGTATGGCTATACCAGCTTCGTGTACGATCTCACGCCGTACCTCAACGTGGGCGGGGAGAACGTGCTGCGCGTGATGGTCGATAACAGTCACCAGCGCAACAGCCGGTGGTATTCCGGCTCCGGCATCTACCGCCACGTGTGGCTGATGGCAGCCGATCCGGTACACGTCATCGAGTGGGGTGTCTACGTCACCACGCCGGAGGTCTCGCCGGAGATGGCGCAGGTGCACGTGGAGACGTCGGTGGTGAACGGGACGGCGCTGGCCTGCGACGCCGTCGTCCGCACGAGCATCGTCGCGCCAGACGGCGCGGTGGTCGGCGCAGCGGAGACCAACGCGACACTCGATCCGGGTGACACCTTCGTCTATATGCAGGAGTGTGTGGTGGCGCAGCCGGCGTTGTGGTCGCCAGAAACGCCGTCGCTGTACTGGCTGGAGACGGTGGCGACAGTTGGCGACCGGATTGTGGATACCGCCACGACGCCGTTCGGCATTCGCAGCCTGCACTTTGATGCACAGTCGGGTTTCCTGCTCAACGGGCAGCCGGTGCTGCTCAAGGGCGGCTGCGTGCATCACGATAACGGCGTGGTGGGCGCGGCAGCGTACCCCCGCTCAGAGGAGCGCAAGGTCGAAGTCCTCAAGGCCAGCGGCTACAACGCGATCCGCTGCGCGCACAATCCGCCCTCGCCGGCGTTCTTGGATGCGTGCGACCGGCTAGGGATGCTCGTCATCGACGAAGCCTTCGACTGCTGGCGCGTGGGCAAAAATCCCGGCGACTATCACGCCAGCTTCGACGAGTGGTGGCAGCGCGACCTTGACAGTATGCTCTACCGCGACCGCAATCATCCGAGCGTGATTATGTGGAGCATCGGCAACGAAGTCCACGAGCGCGCCGGAGCATCGAACGGCGTGACGCTGGCGCGGATGTTGGCCGATCACGTGCGCGCGGTGGACCCAACGCGCCCTGTCACCGCCGCAATCAACGGCGGGCACGATGCCTGGCCCTGGGAGCAGACCGACCCCGTGTTCGCCGCGTTGGATACCGGCGGCTACAACTACCAGCACGGCCAGTATCGCCCCGACCACGAGCGCCGCCCGGAGCGGGTGATGTACGGCTCGGAATCCACGGCGAAGGAGGCTTTCGAGCACTGGATGGACGTGCTGGATTTGCCCTACGTTATCGGCGACTTCGTCTGGACGTCGCTCGATTACCTGGGCGAGGCCGGGATCGGGCGGACGTTCTTCGAGGACGAGCCGTTCACCTTCCTCGGCAAGTACCCGTGGAACCAGGCCAACTGCGGCGACCTCGACCTCTGCGGCTTCAAGCGCCCGCAATCGTATTATCGTGACGTGCTGTGGGGGAGCGGCGATCCGCTCTATATTGCCGTGCATTACCCCGTCCCCGCAGGCAAAACGCCGAAGACCACCTACTGGGGCTGGCCGGACGTGGATGCGAACTGGACGTGGCCGGGTCGAGAGGGTGAGACGTTCCAGGTGGATGTCTACTCCGCGTGCGACGAGGTCGAGCTGTTCCTCAACGAGGCATCGCTGGGGATGCAACCGACCACGCGGGAGGAGCGGTTCACGGCGACGTTCTGCGTCCCCTACGCGCCCGGTACGCTCAAGGCCGTGGGATACCAGGATGGGCGAGCGGTTGCGGAACGCGAACTCAGCACCGTCGGCGCGCCGGCCGGCATCCGGCTGACGCCCGACCGAGACTGGCTCAAGGCGGAAAACGGCGACCTCAGCTTCGTCACGGTGGAGATTGTGGATGCGGAAGGGCGAATGTGTCCCCACGCCGATCACCCGGTCTTCTTTACCGTGATGGGCGCGGGGACGTTGGCCGCCGTCGGCAACGGCAACCCAGCCAGCGAAGAAGCGTACCAGGGCAACCAGCGCCGCGCCTATCGCGGGCGGTGCCTGGCGGTGGTGAAAGCGAACAATGCGCCCGGTGAGATTCGCTTGCGCGCCCAGACCGATGGACTTGAGGCGGCGGAAGCCGTCATCCAGGTGGGCGGGTGACGAGGGCGATTTGCTACAGAGATTGAATTCTTACCACGAATCCGCACGAATTTTCACTAATCTGTCTTTCAATTCGTGAAGATTCGTGGTTAGTTAGGCTGTGAGCGAGTCGTTTTGGTACACGGATTTACACGGAGCACACGGATTTTTTCAAGAAAGAAATCCATAGAATCCTTGAAATCCGCGTACAATTCTGGACTTACCTGCTCACGCCTCCTGGGGCAGTGAGCGCGAGACACGGCCCCGCTGCTATGGCGGGGCTTTGTCGTAGGGCGTGAAAAGTCAGGCCAAGTCCGCCAAACATAGCAGCCGATCGGAATAATTGCGCGCTTGCAGCGCTAATAATTCGCGCGGCGCGGTCTGCGGCCACAGCCTGCGTCACAACAGCAGTTCGCGTTGGAGTGGGGACAAAGCGTATTTCCCCACCACCAGCACATGCCAAAGGCGCGGTTGGTTTCATGCAGTGTTAGGGCGCATTTCTCAGGGCAAACGACACACTGTAATACTGGACATCAATGTTATTGGTCATTGCTAACGCATAAGAGAGCTTCGGATCTGGATCGCGACAAATTATGAGGCCCTTAACCGTTTGACCGTCAGTACACAGATTTAGCTTGACCCAACCCATATATCGAAGAATTTGACCAACTACTTGATCTGACGGACGACCTTTCTTCAGTTCGATTACTACAAACGAATTTGATGCTTTCTCCACAGCCAAAATATCAATAGAACCAACATCGGTAGAGTACTGTTGACCGTCATTGCCTTCTGTATCTTCGTAGATTTTCAGTTTCCCCTTAAATATCGCATTGAAGTTGGTGACGATAAATTCCTCAAGGTATTTTTCTAACACAAACTCATTTTGGTTTTCGATCATTTCATCCAAGGTGGTAACTGTCCCGGGCGTTGTACCTTCTACCAGAGAAAGATACTGGCTCTCGGTAATTTCGCATACAGTATGCATAGGGAAAACAATGTTTGTGAAAAACTTATTGCGGGGTTGATCTAACCATTCAATCCCTAAGAAATTTGGATGCGAGTTATCAGGTGATGCCAGGAAGGGATTTTTTCCAGGTGCGTAAAAACCTGTCTTTGTAACTTTGCCAATTGCAACAAGTATCTTTCGGCCTTTTCGTGCAATCACAATATCACCCGGACTAATCTCATGGTAAAGAGACCAAAGCATATTAGCAAAGAGTGATTTTGTTGCATTCGGCTTCTCTGGGTAAGTTAAGGCTACAGCGTCGGCGAGTGTCTCATAACTCATCTTTGATACATCACCCACCTCACTCCACCCGATAGAAATCACGCTATTAGCAAGATCAAATTGCCATACTTTATCAAATATCTCAGAGTTCTTTGACTCAAACGGAGCAATTACCCAATAACGTGTCATTGATTGCCTCCAGTGTGGCGAATTTTGCGCCTTAACTATTGTTTGGAACTATAAGGTCCCGCTACACCAGCGGGACTTTGTCGTTGTGTTTCATACATTCCTGATATGCGTCAAGTCGCCATTCGTGGCGGCAGCCAATATCGGCCCCATATACGCATCCACTATATCTGCCGTGAGTGGCACGGGCATATTCTGCAACTTCATTTTGAGCTGCGGGTCTTTGGCGGCGATGAGCGCCCGCTCGATGTGCGCGGGGGTGAAGCCGGGGACTTCGTCGAGCCGGGTGGGGAAGCCGATGCGCCGGGCGAAGGCGAACATCGCTTCGGCCACGGCGACGCCTAAGTCGCGCCCGTGGAGACGGCTCACGTCGCCGGTGGTCAGGCCGGCGTCCGTGTAGATACGGGCCAGCGTCCGCAGCGGCGCTTCGATGGCCGGGGCGAAGAACACGGTGTAGTAGGGGTTCATCAGCGCGCAGGCGCGCCCGTGGCTGAGGATGTCCACGAGCGAGAAGCTGGTGAGGTGCCCGCCGTTCGTCCCGCCGAGCATGATGGCGTAGCCGCCCAGGTCGGTTGCTAGGCACAGGGCCTCGCGGGCCTCCGCGTCGTGCGGGTGTTCCAGCGCACGCGGCAGGTGGTTGACCACCAGGCCGATGGCGGCCTCGGCGACGGCTTCGATCTGCCTGTAGTTGGATTTGCCCACCGCACCGTACAAAACTTCCAGCGCGTGAGAGATGCCGTCCAGCGCCCCGTCGGTGGTGAGGGTGGGGGGCGCGCCGTAGGTTACGGTGTAGTCGAAAACGGGCGCAACGGGCACGATGGCGTCGTCCACGATGAGCTTCTTTTGGCCGGTCGCTGTGTCGGTGATGTTGGCGTATTTGGTGAGGTGCGCGGCGGAACTGGCCGCCGCCTGGATGGCGACGTGCGGCGTGAGCGTCTTGCCGCCGGCTTGGACCGCCGCCGTCACCAACCCTGTGCCGAAATAGGCGTCGATCTCGCCGCCGAGCGTCCGCAAGACCTCGGCGGCTTTCGTCGCGTCGGTGGGACTTCCGCCGCCAAAGCTGACGATGACGTCGGGATTGAGCGCCCTGAGCGCGTCGGCGATGCGGAACAGGTCTTCACGGGGCGCGTTGGGTGCAGCGCCCGGTACCTCGCCTGCCAGCGTCACGCCGGACTGCGCCAACGTCTCGCGGATGGTCTGCACGAAGGTGCCGCTTCCGGGAAACGTGCTGCGGACCAGCACCGCGCGCATGCCCCACGCCGCTGCAATCGCGCCGACGCGCGCCAAAACCCCTGTCCCAAAAAGATAACGGTCGCCCTTGAAGTCGCGCAGTAGCGCCCGCGCTTGTGCAAATTTTGGCATTGTGAACCTCCGGTTAGTCTGATAGTCGGTAGTCGGTTAGTCGTTTGTCAGATAGTCGATAGTCGACTCGTCGTCAGTCGGATAGGTATAGGGTACACCAAAGGGAGAGTTTTTCAAGGTGTGGTGCCAACCCTTGCGAAGGTGTGCGAACTCTTGGTTCGCCTAAACCTTCGCAAGGGTTTTTTGACAATTATCGAATTGCGTGGTATTATCTGATTAGATATATATCTAATCAAATAAACGAAATTTAATTCAATGATGTTCGCTCCGGCGAGGCCAGCCGTGAGCGACACACCAGGAGGTTACAGAATGGATAATAGAATGTTAGCGCAGAATTTCCAGGACGAGTTCGATGCCATTCTCGCGTCTGACATGCCCGACATCGACAAGCTGGCATGGGCGTTCGGACGGATCACGGATGACATCATCGGTTACGCCCGCCAGGAGATCGAGGTGGCGACGGCGCTGCACGATCAGGATGCCAGAATCCGCGTGCAGATCAAGCGGGATACGTTGAAGCACGCGCGGCACATTTTTGCGATGAACTATTTACGGATCACGGGAAGGAAGGCATGGGATGAATGAGACCTTAACCCCAGAACAAAATCTCGAAGCGCGCGCGGAGCTTTTCAAGGCGCTGGGACATCCGGCGCGGTTGCTGATCCTGAATCTGATCAGGATCAAGCCCCGGCATGGCGAGGAACTGGCGACGATCCTCACGCTCAACCCGGCGACGGTTTCGCATCACTTGAGCAAACTGTCCGATGTGGGCCTGCTGCGCTCGGAGAAGGATCAGTACTACCAGGTCTATTCCCTGGCGGGCGCGGTGTTGGATAAGCCGCTGCGCGATGTGGTGTTCATGCCACAGACGGGCGTCACGGCTCGGGTGAAGGAGGATGCCTATCGCCAGAAAGTGCTGCGGACGTTCTTCAAGTTTGGGCGTGTCAAAGCGATCCCGGCGCAGCTCAAGAAGTTCCTGATCATTTTGGAGCGGCTGGCCGAGGAATTCGAGCCGGGGCGTAGATATACCGAGCGCGAGGTCAACCAGGTGCTCGTCGAGTTCAGCGATGACGTGGCGACGCTGCGGCGCGGCCTCATCGATGTCGGCCTGCTGGAACGCGAGAACAGTATCTACTGGCGGGTGATGCCCACCGAGACGGAAGCCTCGCCTGCTGCTTGACGGCGTAAACTTTGGCAGAATCGCCGGGCGAAGTTGTGTCCGGCGATTTCGTTAATCTTCCGCACGCAACCACCGCGAAACGTCCGCTATGACGCGCTCGCGTTGCGCGAAGAACAGGAAATGATCCTCGTTGGGATAGAGGATGGACTTCACCGCCACACCGCCGCGTTCCAGGCGTTTGGCGCGCTCGGTGACATACGCCACCGGGACGCGCTCATCGGCCTGACCGGTGACGACCAACACCGGACGTCCGGCCCAGGCAGACTGAAACGCGGGCCGGTCGACAACTTCGGTCGCCATCACCGGTGAGATGAAAATCAGGCCGCGGAAGCGTCCGGGCGCGGCGTCCGCCAGCAGCGAGACGCCCAGACCGCCGTTCGACAGACCCGCCAGATAGAGCCGGGTTTCGTCCAGTTCGACGACAGTTTGCGCGTCTGCCAGCGCCTTCACCACTGCTTCGACCCCGCCCGGTTCCCGCCAGTTGCCGAAGCCGAAACTCGGCGCGATGATCACGTAGCCCAGTTCCTCCGCCAGACTCGACCACACCCACGTGTACGTTTTGAAATTCCCCATGCTTCCGTGCAGGAAAACGATAGCCGGTAACGGCGTCACAGGCCGGTTTTGGGGGATATAGAGGTAATAGTGCCCGGCGTCGTAGGGTTGCCCGAACAAATCTGCATAGGCCCATCCCATAGCCGAACCCAGCGCGCGAAAACCGGAGTCCTGCTCCATTTCCCGGTATAAATCGAGCGTGAATCCTCTGACGCGCCTGGCCTGTTCGTGGGTAAAAATTGCGTCCAAATAAGGCATGACCACGAAGCCCAGGTTGATTTGTTCGGCTTCAGGCACGATGTTGCTGATGGTGTAACGCGGAAACCGGGTGTTGGTCGTGAATCGCTGGCTTACCGGCGAGCCGGGGCTGGCGTCGCCGGAAGGGGCGGCGAGCACAACGCCGGTCAGGATGGCGATTGCCGCCAGCGCCAGACCACTGCTGATCCATCCCCACAGCGCACCCTTGTGGCGTTGTGTGTAGCGCAGGGAAAGCGCGCCCGGCAGGCCGATCAATGCCAGGCCGCCACAGGCTACCCAACGTCCCCAGGCTGTCGCAGCGTAAAACAGCCACCATAGCGAGATAGCCAGTCCCAGGAGCGCCAGGCAACCATAAAGCAAGAAAAGCAGACGCTTGAGGTATTTTGCCATCGCCGGACTCACTTGAGGTCAGTGTTGTGTATTCACCGGCGTTTCTGCTTCAGCCGCAAGCTCTCGTTCAGGTGAACGAGGTTGTGGCGGGTGGGGGGCATCAGCAGCAATTCGGCGAGGGTACGGCGCCCCCAGTACTCGACGATGCCGCGCGCCGCTTCGACCACCGCGCTTTCATCCATGACGTGTTGCAACCGGGCGAGGTCCACCTTCTGCTTGAACATCTCCGGCGCCAGCCCGATGACGTTGGCGCGCGTCTCGCGCCCGACGACAAGCCGGTATTTGCGCAACGCGGCGATGTCCAGCGCCTTGCTGAGGGCGGCGACTTCGTCTTTGGTCATCGCGTTGCCCGTATCCACCACCGGCGCGTTGAGCCGCGCCTGCCAATCCTCGCGCGTGAAAAGCTGTGGCTTGCCGGCGAGCAGCAGGTTCATCGTGATGTCTTCGATGCGGGCCAGGTGCCAGATGTGCCAGGCCACGGAATAATCGTCGTTATGGGGAATGCGGCGGATGTGCGCTTCGGTCATATCGTCCAGCACCTGATCTTCGAATGACCAAGCGATGCCGGGTGTTAGCTTTGCCGAGTGCAGCGCAGCGTGTTGCTGGGCGAATAGCGCCATGGCCTGATCGTGCTGTTCAAAACTGAGGAGGACGGTGCGAAATTCCTTCTGTCGGTCGTTCCAGAGTTTGCGGTGAGCGTCCATATTTTAATTTTTCTCGGATGTCTTGATCATAAAAACGCCCCCATACAGCGACATTTGCCGGTATGTGGCGTGCAGGCCGGCGGCTTCACATGCGGCGATAGCTTCATCGGCAGCCCAATACCATTCGTCATCATCCCACGCGTCGCCATAGATGCGCTGGATCGTTGCCTCGCGGATGGCGACGCTCAGAAAGGCGATGTCGGCGATGAGGATGAAGGCACCCGGCACAAGGTACTTGGTTAGTCTCAGCACATAGTTTACACTTTTTGCACTTTAACGTACTTGAGAAAAGTCTCAACACATAGTTTACACTTCAGACCTCAGACGGAACAGCCTGCGGTGGTTCCCATAGCGACGGA